>Ga0247757_10000814_pt1 | contig 23983 bp, 23 predicted proteins | sample UWRJL126311R4_FD_180929 | JGI IMG/M metagenome (GOLD analysis project Ga0247757, IMG submission 180929) | Plant litter microbial communities from Arlington Agricultural Research Station in Wisconsin, United States - UWRJ-L126-311R-4 | ecosystem: Environmental > Terrestrial > Plant litter >...
TTTTTTATAAAAAAAAAAAATAATAAAATGTATTTCCCCCCCCCCCTTTTTTTTTTTTTTTTTTTTGTGTTAGAGACTGTCTCATCATGTCTTTCTAAGAAATTGGCCCCTACTTACATCTCCACCTTCCTCTCACCCCAACTCCACTTCAGTGCCCTGTATTAGCCGCATAATTAAGGTTATGCAATGGAGAAGACGTTTAGTAAATATGATGGAGACATATTCTCCACTCATAGCAGCTGTGCTTCCAAATGATTAACGAAAAACTCCGAATCATTCTGGGCACTGATTTGATCAATTTCTAGAACAGGAGGAATAATCAGTCCTTAGACTACGGGGCGTGTGAAGAAGTTGCCTCATATTTGGCGCTGAGGCGATGGACTAAGTTACTAAGAATCCGGTAGACGATTAAGTTAAAGAGGCTGTTGCATTCGCTTGATGTTAGCTGATGATAAGCAAATATTCACTACTCCATACAGAAGTTTATTTGATTCTGGTTTCAACATCTCCTATTGTGCTGTATTTTAAAGGCGCTAAAACCTTATGAAGCCATGGTGACGATCATTAGTTCAAGACACTGGACGTATACATTGTTTGTAGCCAAATTGTTGCTTGCTGTTGACTTTATTTACACAGTTTTGAATATTGCACATCCATAGCGCCTAGTACGTTGCAGGAAACATGCCTGTTCTCCCTCCATCTGTAAGCTGTACCGTACCATTAATATATGCCCCTCCTTTGCCAACCAAAAAGAGCAACAGGCCTGCCGCGTCATTTGCATTTCCCATCCTTCCCTGAGGAATCTCAGATGTTCCAAAAGCGGTGCCTCGATCTTTCGTCATCTCGCTTGGATACGGTCCGGGGCAAATGACGTTGCTCCGGATCCCCCAGGGAGATAGAATTGTGCTCATCATCTTTGCGAGGTGGGCAGCTCCAGCTTTGCTTGCGTTGTATGCGAGACCTGCGGTGCAGTACCGCATAAATGACGCCACACTCGCGGTAGTAATAATGTGCGCCAGGCGATCATCATCGGCGGATGCACCAATCTTATCAAGTGCGATCATATCTTGCTTACGTGGGTTGCCGTTCCCAGTGACTTTCCCCTTCATCCATCCTCGCCGCGCATTGGCTGTTTCAAGGAGTGGGAGGAAGGCAGCGGACACTCCGACCACAGCTTTCGTATTAATTTGAAATGTCTTTTCCCAGTCGTTGAAACCATAAAGCATTGCATCACGGAGTTGATTAATAGATTCCGCTCCGTAAATTGCACTGGTATTGGGTGGGCCTATGACGCCCGCGTTGTTAATGAGCACGTCCACATATCCTATTTCTTCTGTGATCTGATATACAGCAGCCGAGACCGACGACCTATCTGTTACATCGCAAGCGATGGCAGCAAGCGTTTCAGCAGAAGACTTAGGTCCTGAGGGCGAGGATTGTAGTGTCTTGATTGCATCTTGCAAGACTGCGAGACGCCGGCCCAGGAGGTAGATTTTTGCTGCGCCATTTTGGTACAAGGCAGAAGCGTAGGCAAGTCCTAGACCTGTTCGGCGTGAGATGGGTTAGAGAGGTAGATGGTGAATAGAAAGTGATGACGAGGGGGGCACGCATGGCGGGGTAGCTTTTGGGGATGTCGTACCACTACCACCGCCAGTGATGGCTATGACCAAACCCTTAGCAGAGAAGAGTTCTGTAGGATTAAGGGGAGCCTGTACATCCATGTTCAGCCGTTTTATTCTTCCTGGGGAGCTGTGGATTCTTTCAGCTCTAGATATACTCGCACGCTTGGGAAAGATGGTGGCGTCATGCAATCGTCGGCGTCCGTTGTACCGAGGTCGATTCTGGGTCTAGGACGTTTACGATGTTGACGGACAGGTGCAAGGCCGGATAATTGCCTGGATGGATTTAACTAACGATATCAGCGTGATGGAAGAGTCCTGATAGCATGTTGCGGAGGTACGGTTAAGTATGCAAGACCCCGTCAACATTCAGCTCGATCCGGAGGATGTTTCACCCTTGAAGCCCAGATGAGAATGCGTTGGGCCATCCAGACACTAGGATTAACAATTTATGCAGATATTTAATTCTATAATGTGTATAATCGAAGGGGTATCTTGTCTAGCCCAAACCCACTAACGCCGTGCTCTTGTTCTGTCTCACCTGTTTTCCAAAGACAGGCACTTAGCTAATCCCACCGATTATCTTCAAGCCCTGAGCATCAGCGGAGTATGCCAACACGTAGCGACTCGGATGCCAGGCAACATGGGCAGCCGGTGCCTGTAGATCAATGCTGCAAACAATATCTCCACTCTCCACATGTGCAATATGAAGCTTCTTCTCCTCCTTGTCTTCTGCTCCAGCAGTGATGTAGCTCCCGTCGAAGCTGAAGTCGACACTCTTAACAGGACTGAAAGTAAGGTCGAGTGTCCGTATACATATCCATTCTTGGGTATCCCACAGTGAAACGAGGGCATCCCCGCCGCCGGCGGCAATATGCTCACCCGAGGGCGATATGGCAACTGCGTAGCACGAGGAAGTATGAGCATTGAGTGTGAGCGCAGTGTCGAACGATGGGTAACGCATAATCTTGACACAGCCATCCCCATTAGTGGTGTACAAATGGGCGCCAGCCCAGTCGAAGACACTCTGATTCGTCTGTACGGGTTGGCGATACTCGGCAAGTGGCTTCATGGCCAGGCGATCGATGGGTATAATGACATTGTCCTGGCCTTCTTAGCAAATGATAGGCCACGCAGTCCCTGTGGTAATACTGACCTTCCTACCGGCAACAATGTTAGTTCCATCAGGTGTCCAAGCCAGGGTAAAAGGTTGCTCGCCAACACGGACCTCACCCACGCTAGCCTTGGACCTCACATCCCAAAAGCGCACCATGCCATCCGTGCTGCAGCTCGCCAGTTCGTTCTCATTTATGGGATGGAAGGCGACTCGTTCGAGCGAGATGGTGGCAGGGCCGGGGGTACGCAACTCGGTCGAGTTCTTTACATTAGTCCGTTCAGGATTCCATATGCGCAGTGTTTTGTCGGCCGCACCCGTAGCCACAAAGCTGCCGTTAGCATTCCATGAGATGGTGCGGATGAAATGCGATGAAGAAACGGGCGCGGCAGGACGAAGGTTATCGGTATAGACGGAGGTTTTGAGTTTGCTAAACGTTGCTGTAAAGGCTGATTTGTGAAGGGAGCGGGCTCGTTGGGTCGGTGCCATTGCCGGGGTCGAAGATGGTTCTGAGCTTGCACTGGAGTGGGAGCTGAAGCTTGCTGAAGTCGGTGGGGACTCTTTGCCAAGAGACCCGAGACCAGACACATCCATGGCTCACGAATTTGAACAAGTGCACGACGAAGAGAGAGTGCTTTGAATAATGGGTTTCAAGTGCCCCTGAGTCTTTATAGGTGTTTTGAACGTCTTGATTCGAGCTTTCATTATTCTAAACAGCTATACTACGTAGCTCTTCTGGCCCGTGGTCACACCAGACTTGTTTCTCTCCTGCCTGACATGGAAAAGCAATTTTAACCATTTGAGTTGGATATTAATGATACCTCGGAACGAAAATGCTCGTAGTGATAGAGCAGTCCAAAAAAATATGGACGCCTAGTTATGCCTCTCTCGAGCCCAAATGTCACCGCCTATGCTGCACCCACTGTCACATTCTACAGTCCTTCTGGCAGGCCTTTTTGATGTGGTCTTTCTTGCAATCACTTTTGGAGAAAATGGTCCCCTCAAGGAGTCTGCATTGTCCAGTCTTCAAGAAGACGCAGGCGGAGACGCACCGACCTATCGACGTCTCGGGATCGTGGTCCATCTGTTCGCCAAATTCGATCTCTCTTCGGACATGTCCAATCAAAGCAGCAAACTCAGCTGGCTTTAGCATTAACCCTGTTTGGTCCTTGACCGTCTCGATAGTAATGCCCAACTTGGCAGCCACGTCGGTGAATAAAGCATCGGCGAATGAGGTATCCCAACGAGACTGAGCGTCGCCGTAGCCAGCATGTAGGCCTGTAACCTGCTTCTGTTCCATGGGCTTTCTGTTCGTCGCGGTGTTGGCAAGGGTGGTGGCCAAGATGGCCGGAAACAAGATGGAAAGCTTCATTTTTGATGGGTGGAACCAATGTGTATAGGGTGAAGAAAGACCTGCCGCAGAAGCTGGGGGAGGGAGGTGGTTGAACTTCATAATGTCATTTATGTTCTGGTGGACCCACTTCACATGTACTGTGTAGAGCACTTCACTTCCAAGGTGTCCAATGACATGCAAATGGCTACGCTGGCCAAACGAGGATTGGGGAGCCACAACATTCATTACATATCAAAGGCGTGCATGCAAACAAGAGTCGTCTATGCATTTCTGCTCACCCAAAGAATGGTATACATGTGCATGAGTGCAATGTCATGGAGTATGCAGTGCAGTGCCGACACATATGCTGATGCTGCACGTCATCTCGAAGCGGTAGGGATGGTGAACGCCGCAGTGCACGGACCAAGAACCCGCGCAATCTTTATTTCGAGCTCATCTGAGGTGGGAGACGGTATCGGAGCTCACTTTGGCATTATTGCCATTCAATTCGCGCTCTACCCCTACTGGTTTTTCATGTCTGTCTACACCTGTCTGCGCCTGCCTATCTTTCTGCAGCTCTGCCCTCTCTAACTATGAGCACCTTCGGCGGGCCAGGCGGTGGGCAAAAAATCCAGAAGCCGACGCCGTACGTGGAATTCCCTCCCATAGCAAGCTCCGTTGGCTGGATCACTCCTTCTCTATCCGATCGAGAGTAAGCTAACGATAGCGGCACAGACCCGAACGCGGCTCATTTCCCCTTGACCACGACGGTGCGTTGATCTCCTTGCAGCATCTTGAAGGCCATTTCGCTACATAACATTGCCACTCCGCCTTCAACTCCAGCTGACAAACATTCCAGGCGAGTGCAAGCACATTATGGTCTCGTATCTTCGCTGTATCAAATCCCATCGTGGGACCAACGATCCAGAGTGCCGTAATCTGTCCAAGGCATACTTATCCTGTCGTATGGAGCGGTACGTACACAGTGTTCCTTTTCTACCGAATGCCCCCAATCCTTCAGCCTCAAATACCGTATCAGCTCGCTTTCACCTGTACCCCAAGCCGCATTCGTCAAGCAAGGGAGAGCGAACATCTGGTGATACCGTCCTGTCAAACGGACTCGGACCGGGTTCTTGGGCATCCCGGAGCAGAGACAGCGGGGGCTTGGTTGAAGCAAGGAGGTTGATGTCTTATTCTTCATTCCCTCGCCCCTATCACTATCCGAAACGCCGTGCCCAACCACAGCTGTCGGGCCTATCAGATTAGGCGTCTACCTTGTTCGTCACGATCTAACCTCACGTCGTCCTTTTATGCCTCCACGTAGCTCAATGTTCGGCTGGTGCCTCTAACCCGCCTGCCTCCATCCTCCTTCGGAACTAATCGAGTGGCTCATTTTTCTACAATAAGCCTTTACTGACTTTGCCTGTTGCAATAGAAACCTCATGGCTCCTGATTCCTTCAAGAATCTTGGTTTTGGTGACGATGCCGATGCTCCCCTACCAACTTGGAATACTGCAACTGCAACCCCGTCACAGCAGCAACCGCAGTCGCAAATCAACGATAAGCCTCGTGCCTCTTAGATTGATATCAGTGCCACAGGAATGAAGGATTCGACAGCCCCTGATCAACGTCTCGGCAGCATCCGAGTAACCGAACCTATCCCTGCTGCTATCTTGGACTACGATTTGTTTTCGGTACTACGACTAGCTGAACATCTCTCTGCAATGCCAATAGCATTAGCCTTCTTTTGCCACGTCGGCTTCCGTACCCTTTATGTCTTACAGGCAATGGCTTAGAGAATTAAGTTTGGATCACATTAATATATACTCTGCAAAACATTACCAGCACCCTTACGCACCTGAATGTCCTCCATCGAACTCATTTGCCAGTCGAATAATGTCAAAAAGCTATATAGAAAAGTCCGAAGAGGAACGATGCGACTGCGCATTTGACAGGTTACATTACATGGCGCCTTGCAGCGCGTCCATGTCTTGCCCTCAGACAATTCAATGGTGAGACAAATAGATCGAACTCAATGATTTCCACCCTAGAATAAGCACGAAGGGCGTATGGGGGTGACAGATAGCGATGTCGTAATGGTTGGGACACGGCTTGCGCCACACGGATAGGTTTTCAAATGCGGGGTGGTGAGCCACAGATACTTCTCACATGTTGGCAAGAGCACTGCAAATTACGAGGTATCAATTGACATGCCGTTATTGTCGATACTGCGCATCTTTCTTCACTGCTTTCCTGATCTACTGACACAAACTGCTGCTGGACGCCTCACGTAGGTTGCCACCCGCCTTCCACCACCTAAGACATGAATCATCCCCACTCGACAAATGTGGGATAGATCAGCAGCAACACCGATCGCCAGTGGGTGTAACGTCGTACTACTGGCGGGATGCACTATGCTGTCTGCCCACAACCAAGCCTACTAGTCCATCATCATTCGGCTTAGCTTTCTCTCGCACCCATTGCTGAAGCGGTTCTCTCGGCACGATCAAGTACCCATAATGCAGTGTGTGGTCACATTGATGGCAGATGGCTGCGTTAGTCTAGGGATCTGGGAGTGCTGGGGTTGTGCGAGCATGGCAGATGATTCGAATGGATTTAGTGTGGATACGTTTGGTGTGCGGCATGGCGGATGGCGCCGTTCGAGCTTGAGCATCGCAGCATGGGGCATGTGCGGGGAGATGCAGGATGGTGAGCATGCTTGCGTTATCAACACATGCATAATGGCGCTTCGATATGGTATCTTGAAACAACCATTTTTCATCCTAGATAGTGTACTATAAGATAGCGTCACTCTCCAAGCCTTAGCATCCTGTCAGATCTCCCTATTTTGATGAAGACGTTGTACATGCACGCCCGAGCCACTCTATACGGTGTCCATACGAGCCTAGGCTGCTTGCAGCGAGCTAGTCGTTGGCTACCACAAATGCTGCTGAAAGTCGTGGAGGTCTGCGTGCGGTTTCAATGCCCGCACCACGGATGCCGATGGACACACGAGGCTTGAATATAGTACTACATGCTAAAGCGTGGTCACTCAGCACTCTTTCTTTTAGGCTTAGGCTTTCATAAAAAAATATTAGAAAAGGCGGAAGGCGCTGAGAAGGGAGATGACGAGTTGAACAACTGCTTGGGGACGAGCGGTATTGCATAGCTATGACATCTTGGTTAACCCAAGAGCGTTGCAGAAATAAGGGGCAAGTTGATAGGCAGTGCCCTATAGCTAAATTCAAGGAAGCTCACGGACCTGTGAAGATGTTGTATGCCATAACACCGACTGTACCCACCATTTCAACTTAAAAAGCTATCTTCCATTCCTAAAAAAGGTATCAACAAATTTAGTAGCACATAATAGCCCTTTATGTATCTAGCCTGTTGATTCTAAGCTGAATGCGTTGCGGACGATAAACACGCAGCGCCCCGCATACCCTTTCCAACAAAGCCTACCCACTAAGGTGCTGTGCAGCCCCTCCTTTTCATCTTGAAAGCAATTAAGCAATCCCGAGGGGATCAGAAACAATTCCGAGAACTTATGACTGCTTTGCATACACATGCATCATCAGCTACCGCCCCACTGCCGCATCACCCACACCCACCCAGACCTCATGCCCGGTAAGCCAACGCAAGAGAGTTATCTCTGAGCGCTTGTGCATCAGTTAATTTCGAGTCGACTGACCATCCGGTTATGCTCAGACAAGGAAAGATGTGCAGTCTCAACCTAAAGTGCACCAGGACAAACTGGAAAGTCACCCATCACTTGGGCACCCCCATATGGCCACCCAGACAGTCTATCTGTTGTACCAAAAAATTCAGCATATAGACCCAGGCAACACAGGTTGGGTTTCTAAAGGAAAACTCGGGTACCCCAACCCTGTTAGCCTCCAGCCTCCAAGCCGTCGAGGCAACCCGCCAGCTCCCCACATGGGAAAAACAGATTTCAGCCTTACAAGCCATTCACACTTGGGCGTTGACAAACACATTCCCCTCCCCCAAAAGATAACCTGAAACATGTCCTCCTATCGGAACGCTCCCCTCCATGGCTGCCTCCCCAAAGCTCAAGCTCAAGCTCAAGACATCCACGCCCATGCCCATAAGGAAAAACAGGCTAAAACACTCAAGGCAACTAGGCGAGAGAGGAAGCTCACGGGAATAACTTGTCTCGACAAGGTTGTGGTTGCGATGACCAAAGCACGTACCATCTCTCTCGTCCGTGTCCGTCGTAATCAAGGGGGGCTGAGCAAATCGAGTGAAGAAAAATGGAGCGAACAAACGAATGCGCCTGATGTATATCTACGGGCCGGATCGGGCGGAAGGCAGTTCCATCAAGGCATCCTTCCCTATCAACACGAGCATCTCACTCGGAGCCTACTTGCAACGTCCGCACAATTAAACAGGTTACCTAGGTAGTCATGTTGATTATCTCGGTATAGTTAGTTCTAGCTTGTAATAAATAGAGCAATGTCTAGCGAAATGGAAGCACAGTACTGCAGAGGAATAGGAGCACTCCTCCTGTTCTTTCTGAGACGGTAATAGGCTCACGTCATAACATAATCAAGGGCTAAGTGTATAGAACACTGTCCGATGTTGACCAACCAAGAGCCGGATCAGGAATATCAGTGTATTAAGGAGGAGATGAAAACTATAACCGGACGTCATATAGTACGAGATAGAAAAGCCAATGAATCCAAGGGCCGCAAAGTGTGGATACGAGTGCTGGCATTGGTATCACCACGCCGCCCACCACCTCAGCCATGCCGTTGCTATAGCGCAAAAGAAAGAGAGAGTAAAAGGCGTGCAAATCATAAATATGCCCAAGCAACCCCAGCCATGCAGTGCGTGGAAAGTAAAGGGAAGACCCTTGGTATAGATAGGAGAACATCAAGAAACAAAGGGACCTCGAAACGCCACAAGGTGGAAAGTTGAAAGCATAGATTATATAAAGAGACGGGCTAGGTGATGCATCCAAAGGTCGGTCCGTCTAGTGGCCAGCAGTGAGACAGACAGTGTGGCCGGTTATGCGGGGTGGGTATCGCAAGGGTATCACGGGTAGGAAATCGGACAACGATGCAGGAGTGGAGAAAAACATGGACTTAACCCATATCCATGCCGTACTCATCTTCCTCTTTCAAACTCTGATTCGTCCAGTACTGGTGCGAGTTGTTGTTCGCGTTGAGATTTGAGCTGCTACCATTGCTCTGCATATCTGGACTGAGGCTTTGCGGTGAGATCTGATGGATGGGCTCACCGGCAAGGTTGGTGTGCTTGGGTACGCGAAGTCCAGAGCCAGGGCCACGGGAGTACTTGAAGTTGTGGAAGCCGTTCTTCTCCACAGCCTCAACCAGTTCGGATCGCATGCGACGAACTTCTTCAGATTGCTCAGGCTCCCACGTTTCACCAGTTTCGGCGTGGAAACGTGCCTGCAACTCATCTTGTTCTTGAACCATCTTGTAGAGAAGCCACATGAGATCGCGGGTCCAACTGACAGCCCCGTTGAGGATGTCGCCCTTGTTGGGGCCCTTGTCTTTCTCTTCAATCGGTAGACCTTGTGTGATGTTACCAGCAGCTCGTCTTCCCGTTCCACCCGCCAGGAGAGACGTAGCTTGTGGTGGTGACATTCCAGTTGCAGTGATGGTTGGTGATAGTGGACCGTTGTTGTTGATGTGCTTCCGAATCTTCTCATCTTCCAAACGGTGTTGGGGGACGAGTCGTGATAGGTCATGGATGCGCTCGTTGATGTTGTCCCGGCGACGGCGCTCAACCAGGTTATGAGACTCACGGCGGCGTCGCTTCTTAGCATCTTGCGACTGACCAATGTCAACCTTGGCGGGCAAGGACGCATGTTTTCCGGAATGAATAACCTCCGAGATCTGTTGGTGGTGCAGATTGGCTGTGTGAGGTGACTGGGTGGGCGAATCCATCCAAGAATGTGCGCTGCCGGGGGTACCATCCCACTGGCTTGAAACGCTCGGCTTGTGGCGATGCATGTTCGCCATGATAGGCTGAGAGCCAAAGTTGCCTGAGTCTGGGGTACCCAAATGAAGATTGTTCATCGCAGGCGTTTTGGGTGACATTGGGCTCCGATTGTCAGACGCATTCCGGCTCATGGGAATACGGGTACGCATGGCTCCGCCCGGCATGCTGCCTGCGAAACTCATGCGGTGTGGAGTGTTCTGGTATTGATTGAAATCGAATCCATTCGGATGGACAAAGGGACTCTGAATGGGAGCATCATCGGGGGTGTTGGAATACATCTGGTTCAAATTGCTGTGATTGTTCATCATGTGGCTATTGTTCGACTGGAAGAAGGCATCGTGCTGGTTCGTGCCATCGTGAGCAAATTCAAAACCTGGTTGCTGGTCGAAGTTGCCCAGTGAGTCGGCAAGCTCATCATCTGCGATTCCAGCACCTCCAGGAATGTAACTGGTTGAGCCACCAAAGTGGTTGTTCATGTTCATGTTTCCACTCATGGTGAGATCGGAAGGATTGATGCCACTGCCACTCTCGTGGGCGGAGCTAAACTGCTGATTCCCAAAAGGCTGATTCATGTCGAAGCCGCTGTGGGAAATGAATCTGTTGTTGGTGAAGTCGTCGTCTTCGGCTTTGATGTATGGTGTAGGCGAGCCAGTACCGGCCATGTTAAAGATGTCAGGGTCTAGACTGTCGTCAGAGTGTAAGTCCAGCCGAAGGTCCAGCCTCGATAGGGTTTTCTGGGGAGAGTAGGAAGAAGGAGGGGTGAATAAAGAGTCGGCTTGGGGGACAGTCAGTATGCTTTCAAAGAGCATTGTGGAAACGGTAGTAAGAAGCTGGCAGGAATGGATAAGAGCACGGTGGTGGAAAGATATACAGGCAAGGGTAGAGGCAGGGATGCACACCAGTGTTCTCATGACAACTGGGGGGATGGATGTGACAGAGGCGTACTTACTAGGCGCTGGCATCACTGAGGGTTACAGTGATGCGCGGAATGCGATGTGGGAGGCCGAGGACCGGTGTTCGTCCCAAGTCTCAAGGATCTGAAACGCTATTCCTTCGTCCTGGCGAGTAACTATGGAATGCACTCGCAGGCGTGCAGGTTGGTAACAGTGCAAGACGACCTGTGACCCTATAAAAGGGCTTGACGACCGATTGCTACAGCGTGCACTGATGGGACTAGCAAAGCTCGGGGCGCTCGCTTGGGCGCTCAAGGACAAGAAAGCGTTTGTCTGCTTGAGAAGCGTTAGTCCTGCACACACTGTCGCAGACGCAGGCTGCAACTGCAGGCCGCTGGCAGGGGTGAATAGGGAGGGATCAGGCTCACCAGGTACAGCGATGGTGGGCTGTGATGCTTGCACACACCCGAAAGCGTGGATTTTCCCTGGTACTCAGGGCGGCGCAGAGGGGGGGGGGAGCAGGTTCGGGGTGCGCCGTCGGCGGTGGCTGTGGTTCTCGGGCCGGGCTAGAGTCTGTCAGCAGCCGTCACGACTGAAAGCGGTGCAGAGGGTGGCGGCCTGGGACGCAAATGTGTGGCGTACAGGCAGAGGCGTCGGCGGCGTGGTGGAGACGGTGGTACTGACACTAGAAGCAGAGAAACAGTCGGCAGCAGTGTTGCACGGCGCCGGTGTAGTTGCAGCAGGCAGACCACGGGAAGGAGGGCTTAAGCAATGAATGACTCACCTCAAAAGAATGGCGGGCAACGAACAGCACGGCGGACGCGGCGGATGCAGTGCCTCGAAGGATCAGGCGGAAGGCGTGTGGGTAATGCGGGCACCAGCAAGCAAACTGGAGCAGGACGAGATTCGGAGCGCGGGTGCGGTGGCACAGGTTTGCGTCTTTGAAGCCCAGGGGGGAGGGTATCCGAGGGACGACAGGCGAGGAGTCGGCGGGGGGTGTGCGAGGGCAGAGTCGTCCAGGCACGCAATCGCAGGAGGGGCGGGCTTCTGCGATGTGGGTTCTGTGCGACGTCGCCGGGAGGGTGGAGCGACTGAAGGTAGATGGCGGAGGTAGTTCGCCTTAAATGGTGGGGGGGAGGTTCGGTATCCGCGCGCTGGCGCTGAGCAGCAGCAGAGCAGCAGCAGAGCAGCAGGGCGCTAGCAGCGAACGGGACTGCTCGCTCGGTGGGAGGACCGGCGGCGGTTGCAGAGGAGAGGACGGCGCGCGCAGGAGAGCGACGAAGGGGCGCGCAGACTGCTGCGATGGGCGGACCAGCAGTGGGAGGGCAGAGAGGCGGTCTGGTGGGTGGGAGAGCACGGCCAGTTGAGGCTAGGGCGGTGCCAAGCGGCTTCGGCGCGGCGGGCCACGACTCAATAAGCAGCGGCGGCGGCGACCTGGACTGGGACTGGGACTGGGACTGGGGCTGGGACGATGTCTGCGCAGGCCGGGCACGAAGTCGCAGGCGAGTTGTCGTGCCACACAGGAGGGGGAGGCGAGGAAGAGGGAAGAGAAGGCGGACGAGTGTTTGTATAGGCGTAGGCGTGGGTCGCGTAGGCAGCCAACGCAGCGGTGAGAGGCGAGAGGTGAAATTGCGGTGGTAGTTATGGTGGTAATGGTGGTAGTGCTGATGGTGGTGGTGGTGAATGTGTATATGTGTATGTGAATGTGTATGTGAATGTGCAGGCGCAGGCGCAGGTGCACGTACGAGCGGACTGGACAGACGGATAGCAAACAGACTGGCAGACATGCAGCAAGCTGGTGGTTGGCCCAAGGCCTGCGGCATGGGCAGGATATTATACTCGTAGCCTGCCTCGCGGCTCTCTCAGCCTGCCTGCGCTGCTCTGCTCTCACCCTCCCTCCTCGCCTGCCTTCCCGAGCCAAAGAGTGTGGCTCATCATCGCTCCGATCGATTACGGCGATGATCAGAAAGGCCCTCGATGCCCCTCCCGCAATGCCTGCGGCTTGTTCCCGAGCGGCTTGGGCCTCAGAAGGTCACAGGGAAACGGAGCGTCTGTCTCACTTCCAGAATGACTCCACGCGAACCCAGGCCTGCGCTGCCCACCGTTCGCAGCGCGGTGCCAGGGCGGCAGGCCTGTATGTAGGTCTGCAGGCCCTGTACAATATGATATGCCGTACGCCTCCATGCCTGCCTGGCCGCAGGGTGTGGGTGGGCTATCCGCTTTCGCGACGAGCTGATGTGGCCATCCCAGCAAGCTCCAGCAGGCCCCAGCACATCCGCCCGGCTGGCGCGGCCTAGCGCAACACGCCCTCCCCAGCATCACGCCTCCTCTGGCCGTCCGCACCAGCGACCACCACACTACTACCCACCGTCCGCCGTCCGCCCGCAACCACGCACGCACGCACGCACGCACGCACACACGCCCAGCAGCTACACCCCCCGCCGACGTTGCGACGCTTCCACTGCACCCACCCCCGCCACGGGCTCCCCCCGGCTGCCCGTCTGCCCTCGCAAAAGGGCACGCCCGCTCGGCTGTCTCGTCACAAGCCTCGCGCACCGGTTGCCCTGCCTGAGACCCGTGTCTGACCTCTTCCATTGGGCCTGCTCTCCTCAAACTGCAGACGACGCTGCGAAGATCATCTGCACGAAATCCTCCGTGCCGCGCTGCATTTGCCTGTAGCTCTTCTGCCTGCAGCTGCGCAACGGCGTCTTGAGAGCCCTCCGCGCTATAACCCATCCTCGACCACCAGCCGACCCAGGCTGGCAGTTGAGGCCGCTGGACCAAGGCCGTCCGCCCCCCAGGCCCCCTTTAGCGCCCACCAGCCCTTGGATATCTGGCGTCGCCTGCTGCGGCTTCCTGAAAAGCCCATCCGGCACCGTCGTGCTCCCCATACACCCTATACACCCTCTGCTGTCTCTGTTGCAAAAAAGCAGGCTTCTTCCTGCACACACCTCCCTACCCGCGGCCTTGACGCGACCTACCGCGGCTGCTGCTGCTACCGCTGCTGTTTCAAACCATGGCGTCGGCCTCCTTCCGCGACTCCATGAACGCCTTGGGATGGAGCAGAAGAGACGCTGATGAACCCGTGAACACCGCGCCGCCCACCCTCATGGGTCGCCTTCAGAGTTTGAATCCCTTTGGATCCGGCGGCTATGTTAGGCTCCCGACTTCGGAGAATCCCGGGGCACCTCTCCCTGCGCCTACAAGACGAGAGGAGGAAGAAGGCTGGTTTGCATGTAAGTATCCATTGTTTCCGTCTGGTGGCGAAATGCTCCCCACTTTCCCCCCCAAACCGCCGCTACCTCTTTGGATGCCTTCGCTTTGCCCTACAGGCGCTGGCACACAAGATTGAAGATCTCGATCTTCTTATACTTCGGCGCTTTTGGGACTCGTATAGTAGCCTCGTGATGCTACTAGAGCAGCACGCGAGGCTGGAGTCTCAGCTGCACTGCCAGATTCCCATACTTTGGACGCAGGTGCATGGGAAACTGGGAAGTGACACATGCCTATCTTGTTTCAAGTCGCCATCTGCCCTCTGGGACCCTTAGTATGTCATCTGGCCAGATTGTGCAGCGATCGGCTCGTGGTGACAGAAGGGAGTTCCTGCGCAAACCCTCTTGGTTGCAGGAGGCTTGCATATCCGCGCCCGCGGACTCTATCTTGAACGTATCAAGTGTGCTGACTTGTCCGCCTCGCAGTAAGTCGATGGGATCGCCTGCTTGTTTTCGGTGAGTACTCGGCGCAGAAGGCCGGATACTAGCTCTGGCTGACCGTATGTGCCTACTTAGGCGGCTTGTTGGTTGCCGCCGCAGCGTTGTTTGCCATCTGCATCGGGCTGATGTTTACGCCCGTCTTCCTCGTCCGGCCGAGCAAGTTTGCCATTCTGGTACGTATTCTCAGCAAACCCCCTTCCTCTTCAAGTCAGCCACGGCACTGTCCGCATGGCCCACCGGCAGGCCGTGGAGTCAATTAGTGTAAAGAAGCACCGGCACACAGTAGCAGCCGTTGGTACCACATGCCGGAGACTGGAAACTCTGCCGCAACCTTCCTCGAGGATCATAGCAGCCCCGCTATTGTTCATAAGGGTCCACTCGCCGGCTGCAGTCGATGGCTTCTGGCGAATGGCATGTGGTGGTCCGGAGGTGTGGCACTCATGACATGGTGGACGATCTGCGGTAGACCCTTTGCATCGATCACCCGAGTGCTAGCCCCGGCGCTGTGCAGAAGAGCATACCTAAATCCAACAAACCCCCTCAGCCTAGGCCAGCATGTATCCCTGACAGAACGTCGAGGCTAACTCTTGCTTCCTGTTTTATAGTGGTCGATGGGCAGCGTCCTTTTCCTGACAGCTTGGGGAGTCCTGATGGGACCCTGGGTCTACCGTGAGAAAACCCCATTCCCGCATGGGCCCAGCAGCGCTGACCGTCACGTACAGTCCAGCATCTCGTGTCAGCCCCACGGCTTCCGTTCACGGCTGCTTACTTTGGCAGCATCGCACTCACGCTCTTGTTCAGTCTGAAGGTAGGTCGCCCAAAGAGCAATCTATCATAGCCGCCGTCTGATCCCTGACCCCTGATCCCTGCGTCTATCCCGGATGGTCTGTGGCTCCTCACCTGCCTCCCTCCCTGCCTCCCTCCCCTCCCCTCCCCCCCGTCCCCCTCCCCCTCCCTCACCCCCACGCTAGCTAGCCCATCGATATGGCCGTCCATGTTTGCTGACGCCCGGCCACATGACCGCAGCTGCAGAGCTTCTTCCTCACCCTCATTGCAACCATTGCGCAGCTGGTCTGTCTTGTCTTCTACACCGTGTCCTACTTTCCCATGGGTTCCACGGGCTTGCGCTTTGCTGCACGCTTTGGCGGAAACCGCGTCGCGGCATGGATAAGCGAGTGATCCCATGGTGTCAACCATATCTGCTGGTGGTGGGATTCAAAACAAGGCGACGCGCTGCGCGTCGCGTCAAAGGTGTAGAGCAAACACGGCCCTTCCCGGGGTCCCAGAAGGACCCCAGAAGGGTCACATTGTAATGATATTGTCATGCATACTTTTGGTTCCACGCCGCGCCTTCTGCTTTCCTGATTACTCCGTAGAGGTGGAATGGCCCTTGTTGACGGCCATTCCATGTTCTGCCGACGCTACCATGTGCACGCAAAGCCCCAAGCCTTCTTAGACCTTCCAGCGTATATACTGTACACCCCTCTGTCCGCCGCCGGTTTGCATCGCAACGGAATCCTTCGGAACCCACGGTGCAGGGGTTGTCTGCTCGCAGCATCACGTTGGTGGAGTGGACGAGTCATCCGCCGTGTCTTACTTCAGCTTGGCTTCCGTTCGCTTTTGGACGATCTTGGGAAGATCTGTTTCCTCTTGGCCGCGTGGCTGCTCGGACCAATACAGCCTTGAGGTGAGGAAGAGGCTTGCTCGCCATGACGCGTGGAAAGACTCGACGAGAGGGCTTCGAGGCGTTGGGCGCAGCCGAGCGCCGTGTCGGCCGCGTCGCGCACCCTGATGCTGGTCGGAAGACGCAGGGCATTTGCATGCGCTTCCCCAGCTTCCTCGATGGCAACAAGAATCCGGGTGCTAGGGCACCCATAGGGCATCGGTGGGAGAGTGTCCGGGCGTGACTTGGCTCGCAGCATCACACCCCGACCGTTCCGCTCAAGGACTGTTGGTGTGCGGGAGGGTGGTGTGCAGCTGAGGAGCTCCAGAGGCTCATGACTTGCCGCTTTGGTCGACGTTGGAAGAAGATGGTGTTGTGCATGGGGCTAGAGGCCCTGGATCTTCATATTGCATTGCATATCCGTGATGCGCAGCGCTCAGACCATCAGCTGCGACGCGAGTGCGGGGTTGGCGGTAGGCTGGCTGGCTGGCTGGCTGGTTGTAGCAGAGGTGCAGAGGTGCAGAGGTGTGCGCGCGCCACACACACCCACACCCACACAGACACTCACCCACACTCACTCAGCGCTGAATAGTCGATAAGCCATCGCCGCCACCCCTACCCGGCGAGCTTCTTCCAGGCCTGGATGGATGGTGGGGTTGACTAGTCTGCTTGTCACCAAGATAGAGTCACAGTTGATCAGGATTTTGCTACCACCATCATTTGGAAAGACTCGCGGGAAGCGCGCAAATCTCGCCCAGGAGGGGGGGGAGACGTCATGATAACCCACTATGCCTACTGGGACAGGACGCTAGCGCGCTGAGGCGATAGACATGGTCGTCGAGTGATACATTCACTATGCTGCGCTACAAAAATAGCAGCGAGCAATCGACCGAGTATTGCCCAGCCCGCAGAGCAATGATAGCGGACGGCAGAACGGGCGAGCCAGGCGGGTGCAACAACATCTCACCCGCATAATGCTTGGGTGCCGCACTCGAGGCGAGAAGTGCAATGCGCCATGGCAACGGCTGGACTGCCTTTCGCCATGCGTCGTCGTACGGCGGCGAGGTCCGCGATTATGTGGTGACACGGGCGCGCGACTTGTGTCTAGCAGGGCTGAAAGAAGGTTATTGTGGCTTCCTTTCTGGCTTGCCGTTCATTCGGACGGGTGCTGGAGGCGTTGCAATGGGCCAAGGAGGGCGATCGGTGTGAGCAGCGTGCAAGTTGACCGTTTGATTCGAGGTCATCTGAGACGCCGAGGACAGGACTCGACCAGACAGACAGACGGACAGACAGACAGGCTCGACAAGCACCCGCCATGTCTCCACGTGCTGCCTGCCAGCCCAAGGTCGGACCGACGCTTTTGCCGGTCGTGCTGCGGGCGCGAGCCTTGCTCAGCACTCGCTCAGCACTCGCTCAGCACTCGCCATGGGTCCGGCTGACTTGCCCTACATCCATCGTCTCTCGAAATGCCGTCGGCAGTTGGGTACAAGGCCCTACTCACGCCGAATCGCCAACCCGACCGGCTTGGGATGCGTCAGCCTCGAGCACTTGGCCACATGATTGGGCAGAATGGCCATGCACAAAAGGGAGCCTCAACTACCCCTCTCCGGGCCCCACCACAGGGAGCTCCCAGATGTGGGGTCCATGGGCATCCAAATCAATGCCACTGTGCCCTTTTTTCGTGGGCCACGGCTATGACATCTTCTTTCTACACCGTGCTCTTTTGAGAGACCCCTCTATTCTACGACCCTACTTTGCCAAACTCTGTGCGCCTACGCCGCTGCAGCAGTCATGCCTGTCACTCTGGACAATCCCAAAGAGTACCAGCAAATCTTCCACTGGGCGGAGACTCAGAAGGATGGCGCTATCCCGTCCTTCGGAACGAGGAAAAACGATCCCTATGAGGTGAGCTGGCCTTGCCTTTACTACAACACCTCTGCGCATATTCGCTGACGCCACACCGTCAGTACCAATCTGGGTTCAACAATACGTTCGAGAGCGAGGCCGTCCCAGGTAGTAAGCCCTATCTCGATATTTGCCAATGCTCAATTTTCTGACAGCATGCATCGGTGTGCAGGCACAATCCCCAAAGGACAAAATTCTCCACGAAATGTAAGATTTGGGCTATACGCAGAGCAGATGACAGCTTCCGCCTTTGTTGCGCCTAGGCACTTGAACAAAAAAGCATGGTATGTCCTAGGGTTTATCTTTCCACTATCCAAGCAGAGCATGCTGACTTTCCGACAAGGCTATACAGGGCTAGGCCCGCCGTTGCCCACCAAGGATTTGTAAGATGACTTTTCCTACTCACCCACCCCAATTATGGAGACACGCGCGGCTTGCGGACATGCGCGCAGTGTACATCAGCTCCGCAAGGATGGAGCCCAGCCTCAGTGGTAGCCGGTGTCTTACAAACTGCTAAATTGAGGCATCCCGTGTCTTCTGCAAGCGTACCCGACGGGATGAACCTCGACTGGAGACCACCCATGTGTCTTGGTGAAATGGGTATTTCCGCTGGTCGCAGAACCCCCACCATTCTCAGCTCATATAATCAGAGAGCCAGGATAAGCTGACGTAGACTCGTACAGACAGATCTGCCTGATAACAAGGATACTGAATCGTGCTTTCTACCCATCAACTCACGAGTCCATGTCTCACCCACTCAGCTTGCTTGGCTTCCGTTCGACATTCCTGTCGATGACAAAGTAGATTTTATCTCCGGCCTCAAGACCATTGCTGGATCTGGTGATCCCACCCTCCGAGAGGGCTTGGCTGTGCACAGTTTCCTGTGCAACAAATCCATGGCGAAGAGAGCGTGTGTCAATTCAGATGGCGACTTCTTGATTGTGGCCCAAGAAGGCAATTTGGTGTGTTCCCTTCCATGAGTCGAGACGGGCATAAGGTGTCGAAACTGCTGCTGACTTTGGCATGCAGGATATCCAAACCGAATTTGGCATGCTCTACGTTCAACCGGGTGAGATTTGTGTCATACAGAGGGGCCAGAGATTTAAAGTGAATATCGAGGGACCTACGCGAGGATACATACTTGAGATATGGGGGTCCAATTTCCAGCTTCCCGAGTTAGGTGCGCTTTGGTTCCCATCACAGTGATTGATATACCTTTTCATTTGCATACAAAGAAGATGTGCTAACAGCCCAAGGCCCCCTTGGAGCAAATGGATTGGCTAATGCTCGCGACTTCCTTCACCCCGTCGCGAAGTATGAGATCGAGAAAGAGCCCTGGGAAATCATCTATAAGCTGGGTGGCAAGTTCTTCAAAAGCACCCAGAACCACTCTCCCTTCGACGTCGTGGCGTGGCATGGGAACTATGTGCCCTACAAATACGATCTGACCAAGTTCGTCAATGTGGGTTCAATATCAGGTAGGATACATCCAAAGGACATGATCGTGGAAAGCCGCTAAGGGCATTCCCTATAGTGGACCACATTGATCCTTCCATTTTCTGCGTACTCACAGCTCCGTCGCGTGACCCTTCGGCACCCCTCGCGGATTTTCTAATATTCTCGCCACGATGGGATGTAGCATCGCATACGTACCGCCCGCCGTATTATCACCGGAATGCGGCCTCGGAGCTCATGGGGCTGATCTATGGCGAATATGCAGGTAGGTCGGATGAGTTTCAGCCAGGAGGCGTCAGCTTCGAATGCGGGTTCGTTCCGCACGGGGTTGCGTACGAAGAGTTCAAGGCAGCGAGCGCGGTGCCACCTCCGGAGATGCGCATCTCGAAAGATGCGGTTGCATTCATGATGGAGAGCAGTAGGCCGTTCACCATTACGGACTGGGCGTGGCATTCGAAGAAGAAACATGAACACGAACCTAGAATGTGGGACAATCTTGTAGATAATTTCAGTAGTCACAAGGAGGAGGTTGAAAGGATTCTTGCTGAGGGCGTGAAGAAGATGGGGGTCTCGAACGGGCATTATATGCAGTGAACAACCAACGGTTTAGCCGAGACAACATTGCACTGCACTGCCGAAGAAAATCTCGTCTGGTGCATCTTGGAGTTCTCATAGGGTTGCCCCTCGGATACAAATCATGTTGGGGTGAAGCGAGGGAGGGGCTGGATGGAGACGGAGAAACCCCGCGGGGGTGTGGCGCAGGTAGCCTGCGCCGCACTGACGTCTTGACATGCGAAGAACAAATTATGTATCATTCTGATTGACGCGCTTCCGCCCTTTCTCTACTTCGTCCTGGAAACGGTAAGAGGCGCCCTTATTCGTTGCATGAGTCACCGCTGCATGCTTCCCTTTGGCTCAGCCTTGCTGTTGCCTGCATGGCAGATTGTTGTTTTAAACGCATCGCGCTCCCTCATGTTTTACAAAGCCCATCAGCCGTCCGCTTACCTTGTGCGCTCCAGGTAGCGCAGCACTCCCCAGGCTCTGCAGTCTCGTCGCCCCATTCTCGACTCTTGCGATTTCACACCTACGTGAGCATGGCCCATCGCGAGACAGCCCCGTACGCACCTCAAGACCACAATGAGGTGCGGCAACTCATACAGTCGCTCGAGGGACACAAGGGGAAGACCTCAAAGTCCAAAGGCTTTTCAGTGCGCAAGCACACATTCCCGCTATCAAACGGCCGCTCGGTCGATTCGTGGAAGATGAACGACTGGGACTACAAGAAGGAACACCTGCCCACATATGCACGTGGCCTGTTCACGTACAAGACGCTGGATGGCAAGGACGAGATTGTCGTGCGTGGATACGACAAGTTTTTCAACCATGGCGAGGTCAGGAAGACCGAGTGGATGAATGTCGAGAGGAATACACGTGGGCCATACGAGCTTAGCGTCAAGGAGAACGGCTGTATCATATTTATATCTGGGCTGGATGACGGCACGCTATTGGTGTGCAGCAAGCATTCGACGGGCGCACGAGGCGATGTGGAACTCAGCCATGCATGTGCTGGCGAGCGGTGGGTGGAGAGGCACATTGCAACCGTTGGCAAGACCAAGAGGGATTTGGCGGAGCGACTGCGCCAGATGAACGCAACTCTGGTAGCAGAGCTCTGTGATGACGCATTCGAGGAGCATGTCCTGGCATATACACCTGAGCAAGCTGGTCTTTACGTTCACGGCATCAACTTGAACCTCCCTCGTTTTGCGACCTACCCTGGGCCATTGGTCGACAAGTTTGCCGATGAGTGGGGAATGAAGAAGGTCCAGTATGTCATGGAAAATGACATTGGGGAGGTGCACAATTTCCTGGACAAGGTTGCAGAGACGGGCAATTATGCCGGACGCGACACCGAAGGATTCGTCATCCGGTGCCAGGCACGCGAGTCCGGGAATGCACCGTGGGAGGATTGGTTTTTCAAGTACAAGTTTGAGGAGCCTTATTTGATGTACCGCCAGTGGAGGGAGTGCACCAGGGCTCTGATCGCCGGGAAACCCCCGCGCTACAAGAAGCACCAACAGATCACCAAGGAGTATCTCGACTATGCCCGAAAACGATTCGTTCAGCAGCCCGGTCTAGCGAAGCAGTACAATCAAAATCACGGCATAATTAAGCTTCGCGATGACTTTCTCCGCGTGAGAGGCACCACTGGAGCAGAAATCATCCGGCAAGAGTTGCAGGACGGGGCGCTCGAGAACAAAGAGGTCAAGGACAACGTGGTCTTGGTCCCCATTGCGACTATTGGCTGTGGGAAGACTACCCTAGCGCTTGCCCTGGTAAAGCTGTTTGGATGGAGTCATTTCCAAAATGACAATGTCAAGGCAAAGAAGAACCGTGGCCAGGTGTTCGCCGATACAATTGCATCTCTGCTCGTCACCAACCCTGTAGTGATCGCAGATCGCAACAACCATCAGAAACGTGAACGGGACCAACTCATCAACGATATCTCAAAGAGCGCCCCTGATGCTCGTTTTGTGGCTCTCCACTACGTCCATGATCGAAACAATTATGACGAGATCCGAAAAACGAACAGAGGCCGGGTGCTTGCTCGTGGCGATAACCATCAGACCATCCAAGCTGGGTCAAAGGGCCAGGGTGAGATCATTGAGATCATGGAAGGCTTCATGCACCGCTTCCAGCCCGTTGATCCTTCGGAGGCGCCAGATGAGAATTTCGATACAGTCATCAATCTCGACCCAATCGTAGATTCTCGCGAAAACTTGGAAGTCATTGTCAATAGGCTCTATGAATCATATCCCGGGCTTTTCGAGGGTCGTGAGATGCCGTCCAATAATGATATGGACGAAGCTATTGCTTGGGCAATGAACGACTACCGCCCAGACTTCAAAATGGATCTCTCTCGTGGAAATAACCGTGCTCAGACTCAGAACCAGATTGTCAGTGGGCGGAAACAATCGCAGGTACAGACTAAACCCCCCAAGCAGCCTCGCATGGAATATTTCTCAGTGCGTCTGAGCGCCCAGCGCATCAATTCCATCCTCGACGCTCTTTTCCATAATAAAGACGTCCAAACGGCGCGCTTCTACCGCCAGCTTCAGCAGTCACGTCGCGTTCAGCCTGAGTTCCATGTTACGCTCATGCATCGCGCATCTGCTGCTGAGAACCATGCGTATTGGGAGAAGCTCAATCTTTTACATGCTTCTTTGCAGAAAACAGATGCCAGCAAAGGAAGTTGGGACCCCGAACTGGGTCAATGCAGCATATTGCTCGAGCGTGTCGTATGGGACAACCGCGTAATGTGCTTCGTTGTTAGACTCAACGGATCGACAACGTTGGATGCGCAAGGGGAGGAACTGGTGTTTGAGAGTGTGAATCCTGTGGCACATGTTACAGTCGGAACTGCGAGCCAGGACATCAAGCCTAAGGAGAGCAATGACTTGCTGCAGAAGTGGTTGAATGGTGGATCGGGTGGCGATACGGGCGTGCAAGAGCTGAGCATAAAGGGAAACATGGCATTGGAGGGAAGCGTTAGAGGTGTGTTGGGAAGAATGTAAGGTTATTCCCGCACGCAGCCGAGTGCAGCATCGACATCGACTTTGCCTAGATGTCCTGAAAATGGTCTACAAAGTATATGGCTTTGTTCAGCAAGCATTTGCGATAATGCAATATACCTTGCCTAGTTAGATGGATAGCGAACAGCATGAGATAGAAGATGCAGTCCCACCTCATAAACTAGTCTCAACTCAGAAACGGGTTTCAACCCCCAAGATTTGTATCAATAAGCCTGTTCATAGAAAGATTCCACATTCAATGATACGATTATTTAATAGTCACCGCATGATGAGTATCACACCAATTAAACTAGACTTCAGTCCTTAGCTGTCTGTACAAAACCAAAATCTTTACCAGTGCCTCACAACAACTAACCAACCCCCTTCCCGGACCCCATGAAATAGCTGTGCGACCCGCTTCCTTTTCAACCCTTCCCTGGGTGCCACGTCCTCGATCGCATGCCGCCCGTCCAAATGTTTGAGTAACATGCTCCAATGCTCGCGCACGTCAGCATCTGCGAAAGTCTTGGCGATGGCTTCGAGCCAGCGGGCTTCGAGCGAAGTGGCTTTCTGGGGAGAGAGAATTAGGCTGGGCGTGAACGTCTGGGGTGGGGAAGGTGGTGGGGAAGGTGGGTTATGTTGCGAGGTGGACGCTGTCGAGGTCGGAGAAAAAGGAGTACGTGAGGGAGAGGGGGAGGGAGAAGGAGACGTAGGCTTAAGGTGGAGAGGAG
>Ga0247757_10000815_pt1 | contig 23948 bp, 14 predicted proteins | sample UWRJL126311R4_FD_180929 | JGI IMG/M metagenome (GOLD analysis project Ga0247757, IMG submission 180929) | Plant litter microbial communities from Arlington Agricultural Research Station in Wisconsin, United States - UWRJ-L126-311R-4 | ecosystem: Environmental > Terrestrial > Plant litter >...
TTAGATTATAAATTAGTAGTAGTAGTTATTAAACTTTACTAATTATTAACTAACTTCTTATAACTATACTTCTAGATATACCTAGCTTATTTTCTACTATTTAATATCTAAATTAGTATATTTATATTATAGAATCTTACGAAACCCTATTTAACTAACTATTAGATTTATATATTCTAGGATATTTATAATATATTATTAGACTTTAGCTATATAGAAGTAGGGAAGTTTTTATTTTATTATTATACTATTCTAGCCTATACTTTAGATACTAAACTTATATTCCTTTAAGAATACTATAATATTTAATCCTTTAAACCTAGGTATATTTGGGTTATTTAGCTATAGTTAAAAATATACCTTTTACTAGGGTAGGACTACTACTAATAGTTTATTATTTTTTAATTTCTTATATCTTAATTTCTTTTATCTCCTTAACTTTAGTAAATATTTTCCTACCTCCTTTAGTTTAGTATTAGAGCCAGCTTCTAATATACCTAACCTAGATTTTCTAGATTCTTTAAATAAAATTTATTATAATACTATATAGTCTTCTAGATTAACTTAGGTTTATATTTAAATTAAATATTTACCTATTAAAATAAGGGGCGTATTTTTAATAAAGGATCTAGGCGACCTTAGGATTTCTATTAATAGAATATCGAGATACTCCTAGGGCCTAGCTATTTCCTATTTTATCCTATATAGGTCCTTTTAATAAGCTATTAAACCTTACTTCTACTTACCTTTATTAATCTAGTTAATTAGAAATAAAGATAAATAAAAATCTTTATTAGTATATTAGATCCTTTCTATTCCTAATTTATACTTTAAAGTTCTTCTTTATCCTTTTTTATATTTAAGTATTAATTCTTCCTTTAGGCTTTTCCTACTAGGCTTTTATTATTATTATTATTAAAAAAAATTAAAAATTAATTAAATTATATTCTAGATATTTAGCTTATCTCCTAATAGACTATTAGAGATATTCTATATCCTTTATTAAAAAATATTAAGTAATTATTAATTAGAGAAGAAAAGAATATAAAAGAAAGAAAAAATATTAATATTAAATTAAGTAGGTAGATTTAGAATTAGTATTCGTAGGTATAAGTCCACGACCTATAATTAAAAGATAAATAAAGAAGAATAAAGGGATAAGTATTTAATAAAACGTTATAGGTTTAATTTAAATAAGTAATAAATTTTAATTCTAATTCTAATTCTCTAGTTTATAAATCCCTTCTAGACTACTATCTTAATAAAGGTTTAAAGGCTAGTTATATATATCTTTCTAGAGAATTCCTTAGTCTAACCCCCTATTAAATAACTTCCTCTCTAAGAATCTAAGGATCCTTCTAGAGTATTACTAGCTTACTACTAGTTTACTATTACTTTACTATTAACTTTCTACTTATATACTAGTAGAAAGCTAGTAGGAAAGCTGGCTATATTAGGTAAACTAGCTACTATATAATAATATTTTATATAAATCCTAAGTCCTTAGGACTCTTTATAATTCTAAAATTTTTATAAGTTTCTAGGATTCCTAATCTTAATAGGACTCCCTTTAAGTTTATATAACTACTAAGTTATTTACCCTATTTATTCTTTAATACTTTTATTTTAAATAATTTCTAATTTAATAATACTTTCTTTATTTATAAATATTTTATATATTCCTTTTTTAAGTAATTACTATATTATTACTATTTAATAGATAATACTACCCCCCCCCTTTAAAGTTATTATCTTATACCTATAATTATATAATTATACTATAATATAGGGTATAAAGAAGTATATTTTAATATAAAATCTTCTTTTTTTCTTCTTCCTTTACCTTTTTAACTATACCTAGATCTACTTCTCATCTTTAGCTATTTTTTATAAAATAATATTAAAATTATACTACTTATATTTAGGCTTAAGGCTTAAAAATATTATTATAGCTACGCCTTATAGCGATAATAATAGTAGGGATAACTAGTAGCCTAGGATTAATAACTTAGACCTAGGCTAAGAAGCTAAGTATAATTTAGATATATAATTAGAAATTATATAATAAAGTCTATAACTAGTATAGGACTTACTAATTAAGTTATATAATAAAGTCTATAAATAGTATAGATTTTACTAACCTAGATAAGTATATAGTTAGAAAAAGAAACGCTTATAAAAAGTCTTTTATTATTAATTTAATCTTTAATTAAGAGTTATATATATTAATATCCTCTCTAGAATTAGTATTACTTTAATATATTACTAATTACCTATTTATTTTTATCTATATTAACTCCTATTTTTAATTAATAGTACCTAATCTAAGAAACCACCTTTATTATAAGAAGGTAGACCTATTATAATTAGGTTCTTATAATCCTATTATAGATTTATATTCTTATTAACCTAGTATTATATATACTTATTACCTTCCCTCTATTTTTATTATTTATTATTAATTTTTATTACTTAAATTTTTATTACTATTAATATAGCTAGTAGATCTATTTAGATTATTTTATATTAGATTTCTAACTTAAATCCTTCCTTAAACCTAGCCTTAAGGGATTCCTTATTTTATTATATATTTATTATAAGTTATTTAAAGGTTAATATATATTCTAGTACTCTTTTATCCTATTTAATCTTAATTAATTATTCCTTAGCCCTTTTTATAATATTTATATCTCTAAAAGCCGACTTAATCTTATTAATAAAGTACTAGTAGTCGCTAAAAATCGCTATTATCTCTACTTACTATTTATATAGTATATTTATCTAAAAATCTATTAGATATAGTTTAAATTAATTTATAGCTTTTCCTATAAAGTATACTAATATAAATAATACCTTCCTTTCTTTTATATCTAACTAGACTAACTATATATCTAGGTATAATATTATACCTACTACAAAACTTTTTAGTTTATTTTATATTCTATTAAACCTCTTAAGTATTAGAAGTTTTAATAGCTTAGCTATTATAGCCTTTTTAATCTATTTAACTATTATTTTATTATTATTCTAGTCTTAACCTAGTATCTAGAGTATATCTTTAGTCGCTCTTACTTTTTATTATAGCTCTTAGTTTTATTCTAGGAGAGTTTATAGAATTATCTAGATTCCTTAGTTCTTTTCTCTAAATTTATTAATTTTAGTTCTTAACTAAGCCTAGTCTATATTATCTAAACTATAGGCTAATATTCTTATATTTTATCCTTCTATATTAATTAGCTAGATTATATATAAACTTATACTTACCCTTTCTACTTTAAAGATTATTAAAATATAATAGACCTATCTTTTTATAATAAAGATAATTCTTTATATTAAGTACTATTAATTAAGAATAGAAGTTAATATAGTTTAGATAAATAGGTAATTAGTAATATATTAAAGTAATATTAATTTTAGAGAGGATATTAATATATATAACTCTTAATTAAAGATTAAATTAATAATAAAAGATTTTTTATAAGCGTTTTTCTCTCTAACTATATACTTATCTAGGTTAGTAAAATCTATACTACTTATAGACTTTATTATATAATTTCTAATTATATATCTAAATTATACTTAGCTTCTTAGCCTAGGTTTAAGTTATTAATCCTAGGCTACTAGTCGTCTCTACCATCACTATCGCTATAAGGCGTAGCTATAATACCCTTATTATACCCCTTTCTATACCCCTTACTATACCTTTTTTTTCCCTCCCTTACTATAATCTATCACGCTTATATACGCGAGCTAGGTCCTATAATATTCTATATATTATAGAAGAAATCGCGTCTTTATATATATAAACTCCTCTATAGTTCTCTCTTATAGAATTAATTATCTACTCTCGAACCTATTTTATAGCTATAGACTAATTTAACTAGTATACCTATTACTATACTAATATTATTTTTAATATTCTTTATTACTAAATTAGCTTTAATTTTTCTTTTATATTTTATTAAGTATATATAATATAATTTAGAATATTTTTATATATAATTTATTATAAAAAATATATCTTTAAGAATTTTTTTATATTAAATATATAAGGTTATATAAAAGTATATTATTTTTATAAAAAAAAACTAAGCTATTAACTTTAAAACCAAGTATATACTTAGTATATTATTAAATTTATTAAATTTTTATTAAAGAAAAATTTCATATTATAATCATTCTATATATAAGGGTCTATTTATTAGACTATTTTTTTTCTTAGCCTTTATAATAGATATATAATTCTTGGCACTATCGCTTAATAAAGGCACTAGAACCACGCGCCAGAATATAACGACCAGAGTACGAGCAGGAACAATACTGCTATATCTCACTATGTTCGCCCCAAGTGGCGCTAAGAGGTGAGCTGCTCAAAGTCATATTCGATTCCGCTCATCTTATAGTTTCCAGCATAAGCCGTAACGAGCTCTGTTCTCCGCCCTCGTCTCCCCGCTCTTCACCAGACCCTGATTTGACTGAATACCTTCGGACGCGCGTTAAGAGCGAATATACGTTCACAACAAATATCGATGATGTTGAAGAATTGTGGAGCCATAACGTCACGAGCACAGACGAAGCAGAGCTCGTGCTCTTTGCTGGGACCTCGAAAACGTCAGCCACGCGTAAAATCCGGCTGGCTTCCCCAGAAGCTGCGGCAGGAGACGTGGGCTTTTCGGTAAAAAAGCCAAGAACTTATTATTTTGCGGACGAGGCTGCAGACAAGCTAGAAGAATACAAGGCTACTGCGGTTACGGGTCCGCAAGTCCAAAAGATGGCATGGGTGCCTTGGCCAGGTTGCGCTTTACCATGGAAAGTGCAGAAGATCACACCTACAGGAATGAAGAAGACGATCCTAATTGGCCATCCGCCAGTAATGGCTGACGTAGAGGAAAGAGTGCAGACGAAGAGACGGAAGGGCAAGAAGGCGAGAATCGCGCTCAGGAAGAAAATACAGGCTGCCAAATATAAACAGGCAGAGAACGCACGGTTAAAGAAAGAAATGGAGGAGATGGTGCGAGAAAAACGGACGAGAAGAAATCGTGAGAAGAAGGTGAAAAGGAAAGCTAGGGGAAATACCGAGGAGGCTGTGGTCGCTCAGAAAGCGCTGGAAGGCTCCCTTCATGATTCAGGAATATGTTCTTTCTCTGAGGCACTTCGTTTGCCAAGAATAAGAGATTCGCCATAGGTAGTGACGATATGCTGGCTGTTGGGAAAGGGAAAGTTAGAAATTTATAATTATAGTGCTGTACTGAAACACCATATTATAGGAAAGTGGGCTCTTTAGGATTGGCAATTATTATTTCTGAGACTCTGCACCATTATCTGGTAGGCCTTCCTACGTATAATCTGGTTTTCGGGTCGCCCAAAACACCCCAGGTGGCTATTGCTCTATTGACATATACAAGCATCACCGCACACGTTCAACCTCTTTAGTGCCACTCCTACTACTTGTGCTAAACGAGGCATAAAATGTCTTCAGAAGTCCTGAAAAATATTAGCGAGCTTGTCACTGACAACTAATCACAAAAACTTCCTTTAAGTATCATCAAGGGCAGCTTCCTTTGGGTTAGTCCAGTCTGCCCTTGCCGCAGATTGTCATAAACTAGTCATTAGCTCTATGGATAAAATGTTCAAAATGGTCCTAAATATCCAAATAAACATAGGCTGCCTAGGTCGAGCGAGTTTGCATCAAGAAATAAACGCGGTATTAACATTCTAGAGAGACTGAGGAGGCCAGGGTAGCTTTATGCTTGATGAGCTGTAACTTCTTATCAAGGATCATGAATATCCTGAAATTAACCAGTAAGATATTCTCAGTCATTCGGTTCTGCAGAAAGGGCTAGCTGCAGATCTCCGTGGTCTTCTTGGCTATGGCGCAGATCACTATTGAATGACACTATATGAGAGAGTATTAATTGGCAAAGTAATACGACGTTGTGTTGTGCATGTGTCTGCGAGCAACCAGATCTTGTTCAGTCGTTGCTATCGATGCCCGGATCCATCAATCCCGATTGCGAAAGAACGACAACGACACTACTACTTCTACTGAACGCCATCGAAACAGGCAACAAAAGACTCATTCAGGTTCTTCTTGACGGTGGCACGGATCTCATCCCGTTGGGACATATTCCCTCAGAGCTTGAACTTGGCAGAATCGATCAAATTATGGTCATGCAAATTCGACGGCCATATAGGACAGAAGAAGAATATGAAGACATTTTAAGGCGATGTCTACGTCAAAGGTTTCAGTGAAAAGCTCTAGCATATGACCGGTCATGATACACTCGTTCGAGGTACCAGCCCGACATCAACTCTCCAACATTTTAGCCCCAGATCAGCATAACGATTGTGTGCTTATTCGGAAACTCAGCCCGCCCCTAAGTCTCTTGCCCATATTAGAGTCTTTTGACCAGAACCAAATCACGAAACAAGTACTCCTCGATCCCAGTATCAGGCTTCTACCCCACGGCTGGATTTATCTCCAATGGCTGGATTTATTTGTCTGTCAGTTACAGATTGGGCGTAGCTTTTGAACAATTTCTTTTTTCTCCCGAGCGTGTTTTCTTTTTAGGTTTTGATATGGTCCACTGAGCAAAAGAGCCAGAGAATGAGCAGAGAGTGAATTATCCCTTACGCTTTCCTGCTTTTTATAATCTTTTCATGGGTATCTAATAAGGTGAGGGTTTTAATAAATGTACAGAAGGCTCATCTGTTGAGAAATGGACGTTCTCCTACTTGTCATGCATGTCTGATTACGATATGTACTAGCGCCAAAACAGGTTACCCTCGATTGCACCATTACCTTAGTAACCCAACAACGATGGAACTTCTACAAATTTGTACTCAGCATACTCACAACCTTCAGGTTCTTTTCCACGGAGGCTAGGTAGCTCCTTGAGTTTGGGCGTTTCAGTGCTAAGCCACTCAAGCCACATTTTCCAGGAGACTTTCGAAATCCCTTTCACGGCTGCAGTTCCCTGCCTTTGTTTCACTAACTTATTCTCGATCTGCACTTATTAGTGGCACAAAAAGCTGCAGAGGAGGCATATCCACTGCACATATCAAATGGCAAGTGTCATTAGTACGTCAGTCGGGTGCCAACGTGCAGCAACCCGGACTTTTGCATCTGTTGCGCCAACCGTTTCGGCTTTGCGCAATCACAAAGTTGTCGTAGTCGGCGGTGGCACAGCTGGAATGGCTATAAGCCACCAACTTCTCCGGACAAGCAAATTCACCCAGAACGATATAGCAATCGTGGACCCTGCCGAATGGCACCACTACCAGCCGGGGTGGACGCTCGTCGGCGGTGGATTGAAGAGAAAGGAAGATTTGCGCACACTACTGAAAAACCTGGTTGAACCAAAGCTTAAGCACTATGATGAGAGAGTCGATAGTTTCTCACCCGAGGACAACTCTATTACACTGGGTGATGGAGCCAAGGTGCAGTATGAGCAGCTTGTGGTCGCTCCGGGTATACATGTCGACACAGGCAGCATTAAGGGGCTTCCAGAAGCCCTTGCTAATCCTACAGCCCCAGTGTCTAGCATTTTTAAATATGACACTTGTGATAAGACAGCTAGAAACATCAAGGGCTTTAAGAAAGGTACAGCCATCTTTACACATCCTGTTGGGGCCATTAAGTGCGCTGGAGCCCCTCAAAAAATTATGTGGCTGGCGTCAGATCACTGGCAACGAGCTGGCTTTTACAAACACAACGACCCCCCATCATCTCCCATCAATATCTGTTTCGCAACGGGACTCCCCGTCATGTTCGGTGTACCAAAGTACAGCGCTACACTTGAAGCCCTACGACAGGAAAGGGGTATCGAAGGGCTCTTCCAACATGACCTTATTGAGATCAACGGGAATACAGCCATCTTCGCACGTCCTGATGGATCGGAAAAAGTGACTCGAAGATTTGATTTACTGCATGTTGTCCCGAAGATGGGACCTTACACTTTCGTCAAGAACAGCGCGATCGCAGACCAGGCGGGCTATGTTGACGTCGACCAAGCCACCTTGCAGCACAAAAAATACTCCAATGTTTGGTCCGCAGGCGACGCATCCAGCTTGCCAACATCCAAGACCGCCGCCGCCGTCACCGCCCAAGCCCCTGTTCTCGTTGACAACTTGCTACGTACGATGGAAGGCAAGAGCCTCGAGGCCACTTATGATGGGTACACGTCGTGCCCGCTGCTGACCGAGTACGGTAAAGTTTTACTTGCCGAGTTCAAGTACGGTGGTGTACCCAAGGAGACATTCGGCAATCTATTCAGCATCGACCAGGCGACGCCACGGAGAGCTTTCTATTATCTAAAAAAGGACTTCTTCCCTTGGGTTTACCAGAATCATATGGTGAAGGGCACTTGGGGTGGGCCTAAAGGGTTTATCCGGTAAGGGGCAAAATGGAGGTGTAGCATTGGGCCCAATGTGTAAATGGTTGGATTCTCATAAGCAATGAATAAAGGACAGGGTAAGCCTCTCCAAGAGCTCCTGTGCAACCAAAAGTATCGATACTAGTTTCCGAAGGAAACAACATTATATGCGTTGCGACAGCACCACTATTCCAGTATGTACTCATCATGTCATACAGTCTAGCCGGCGACATGTACAAGACATTTGATCGTAACCGACGACCGACCATGACTCTGGACCTCTCACCAAAACTTGTGATAAGCAGCTAACAAATGTGATATTTAAAGTTATTTCACCGATGTAGTTCAGATTCAAATGTACGACAAGCCTGTTATCTTTATCTAGATTTCTATTTCAAGTGCTGCATATATAGTTTTGCATTCCCTAGAAAGCTGCTGGTGTATTGGGAGGGGGGTGTTAGAAGAAAGTTGTAGGTCGGAAAAGGTCAACAATCCATAGTCCTGTGTTTGAATCGATACATTACAGAAGAGGAAGGCGAAGACAATGATAGACGAGCTTCAGACGCAGCATCTAGTTGGCCCCACGGCAGCGATCGACGATCGTCGCTCGTCCTTCTCTTCTCTATGGGAAATTTCGAAGGGTATCCGCACAACCAACCAGTCGCACAAAAACTTGCCCAAGATGGCACCCAGAATGATAGAAATAAAGATCCAGCCGTTAAAGGACATGACGATCAGCATGAGCAAGTAAGCAACACCCAAGGTGATGCCATGTATGATGGCACGACACAGTTGCTGCAGCGAGGTAGCGCGAAAGGTCGCGTACTGAGCGCCTAGGGTGGTTGCCGGACCGTCGCAGCAGTTGTTGGGCGATATAACCGCGAGTGCTGTTTGTCGGAGGCGCAGCTGGCGCTGGAATTGGCGCAATAGGTAGGCATCCCATTCGGTACTTGCACGATGCAGGAATTCAAGTGAGACTACAAGCATGGCGGCGCCGATGCAGGTGGCAGCGAACATGGCGTTATTCTTGACGTGCCACGAGCCCGAGAGAAAACACGAGCCAACGACACGCCAGTTCCACAGCATCTAAAGGCATCGATTAGCAAAGCATCGAGATGGGATGCTCGAGATTGTCCGTACCTCCATCTGACACTCAGAGGCGCCTAGGACAGTGGCGCTCGAGCTGTGACTGTGTGACATGGTGGTGTAGCTGGAGTCGTTCGATGGTGGAGGTTCAGCAGGTGAAGAGCCGGCCCCACGCCATAGGCGGAGTAGGGTATAGATACACGACACCGAAGAAACCAGCTCAAACCTTCTTCCGAGCTATGGCGTGAAAATGGCCACGGTCCGAGGCAGAAGGCTGGTGAGAAGTCCCGAGTCTTGTCGCAAGGCGGGAAATGTGGGGGAACTTGCTCAAACACGCTCGCGCCTTCCTGGAAGCATGCTCGTTCCTCCCCGCTCCACCCTTGGCACTGGGCAGTTGCCACTCTGCTTCCTGGCAGACGGCAAGAGCGGACAGTCCATGGAGGCTACAAAGGACGTCAGCCTGCTCGTACGTCCCGAGCTCCCAGTCGTCACTCTTCGTCAGGTCGTTCCCCGCTGCTGATCGGCCCAAGCAATGGTCTCCTCCTTCGACATGCTCGCTGCTCGCCACATCCAGAACATGAGCGAGGCTTCAGCCGTCGAGCCGCATTGGGGATATGCGGAGCGCGTCGTGCCCTGCGCCAATGACCCTGGGACGTGCAAGTACCTCGATGTGGTGTACGCTGCCCACGACATTGGCATGTATTACACGGGCATCATTTGGGCCACCATTGGCGCCATGCTTGTCATCTGGGCCATTGGACGCCATGTCTTACGCTCCCATCCATCCGGCGTCGCCCTTCCCAAAGACCCTGTAGGAGAAAGCGTGAACAGGAGACCGAGCGCACAGCATCGCCTTACCGCAGCTACCTCTTCATATGCCCGTCAGTACCTGCTTCCGGATGCGAACAGGTTCATCTTTGGGCGTGTTACCCGTGCTCAGGTCTTAACTCTCGCCGTTCTCGTGGGCTACCTCACCGTCTGGTCCTTTGTCGGCATAATCTATGGTATCTGGATCACCCCTGTTAAGAACAAGCCTGGTGTCTACAACACCCGCACAAGTCTGGGCCCATGGTCCGATCGTATTGGCGTCCTTGCTTACGCCCTCACTCCGCTTTCTATTATGCTCTCCAGCCGCGAGTCCATCTTGTCCCTGGTCACCGGTCTGCCTTATCAAAGCTTCAACTTTCTGCACCGCTGGCTCGGATACCTGATTTTTGCCCAGTCAACCCTCCATACCATTGGCTGGTGCGTCGTTGAGATCAGGCTTTACCAGCCCCAGCCTACCGTCGGAATTGAATGGATTCGCCAGGTCTATATGATATGGGGCTTAGTTTCCATGATTTTGCTAACGCTTTTGGTTATATTGTCCACCCCGTGGGGCATCCGCATGACTGGCTACGAGGCATTCCGCAAACTGCACTATGTGCTTGCCATGGTTTATATCGGAGCATGTTGGGGCCATTGGAAGCATCTGAAAGTCTTCCTCGTCCCCAGCTTGGTTGTGTGGCTTTTGGACCGTGCTGTTCGTCTTGGTAGGACAGCTTTACTGCACTATAACTTCCTCCCCTCAGGCCATATGGGCTTCCGCGCTGCGTCCGCAGACATTACGCTGTTCAAAGACGGAGCCAATGGCGATGTCGTTCGTCTCGATTTTGATCATCCACACGATGCATGGGCTGTCGGTCAGCACTTCTACCTGATGTTCCCCGAGGGCAGCTTGTGGCAATCTCACCCTTTCACCCCTCTTAGCCTCCCTGTTTTCAGCGCCAACTTTCAACGCCACTCGTACATTTTTCGGGCAAAGAAAGGCGAAACTCGCAAGGTTGCAGACCTCGCTGCAAGGCGCGTAGCGCAGTTAGATGCCCCAGGGCCGGACGACGGCCTCATAGGTACTGCTAGGCTCTCTATTATTCTTACTGGCCCATACGGCGAGCAAACCATCCGTGATCTTGCTTCCGACTCTAACATTCTCTGCATCGCTGGCGGCACAGGCATCACCTATGTTCTCCCCGTTCTTCTCGACATCGCTTCTCGTCCCCAGAGCCGCGACCGCAACCTCTCACTTGTCTGGGTTATCCGTCACCGTGGCGACATCGACTGGGTGGCTCCCGAACTCGCCATCCTCAAACAGAAGTGCCGCAATTTACGTGCTGGGATCCATATCTACATTACCCGCGCAGCGGAAGACCTCCGTCACGAACCAAACCAACGTACCATTTCCGAGAAAACTACAGATACTGCGTGCGCGAAGGAAATTGAGCCTGTGGCCAGCTCATTAGATTCCTCATCCACATCCGTTTCATCAGCCTTGTCCGTGCATGGTGTATCCAAATCAGAGCTTGATCGAAATCATATGCAGGCACGTCCTAACTTGAGTGCAATCGTCGATGAGTTTGTGTCATTGACGACAAGAGGAAGGACGGACGTGTTTGCATCGGGTCCTGGTGGCATGATCAGCGATTTGAGGAGTATAGTAGCGAATGCGAACAAGGGAGCAGATGTGTGGAGGGGGGAGGACAGAAGGGATGTCAGGCTGACGTGCGATGATCGGCTGGAGTGGTAGCCTTTTTTTCTCTTTTCTTTGTATATTTACTTTTTTGATACCCATTCGTATTTTCACGTTGATGTGTACAATATTAAGCTGTTTTAACAACATAAAATTAGTACACGCAATATGCGTAAGGAAAAGAATCTCAGAATAACGGTGCTTTCCCTGTTCCAAAAACCCAAAAGAACAGCAAAATAAATCTCAAAGGGAGCTAGATTCAGACAGCGACGGCGAATCTGGAGTCCGGCGTTACATAATCCCTGAATAAGTTGTCGGTAGCGGCATGAAAATATAAGGAAAGCTGATTACGGATCTAAATGGTCCATGCACCTATTTGTAAGAGGTTGTCTTCGTTTACAGATACTACAAATACTTCACAACGTGCATCAGCAACCATTCCGTCATGCTTTGATATTGGAGAGAGGGAGGAAACTAATATCCTGTCGCATTCGGCCCCGTGGTTGGAGGTAGCGGCACAATGCTCTCGGTATGCGTGGCCTCAGCACTCCCATTCGTCGCGTATCCATCCGTCACCGGCGCACTTCCATCCGCAATGACCAAATGTCCGAGTACGCGCCTGAATAACTCGAGACTGGCCTCGGGCTGGTAGTACGGCACCTCATGACCGGCCTCGTAGATACGGGTGAAGGAAAGGTTTGCAGCCTCGCGCACCTCGCCGTACTGTTTGCCGTCAACCACAAAGGGAGCGTAGCCCGCAGCACGGAAGGCTTCTGTGTGCGAGAAGTTTGTGGCGAGGGATACAGCCTCACCACCAAACCAATTGCAAATATAGTCAGCGTCACCATAGACGAGAGCAACACGTACACCGTACGCCAATACCTCCTCGAGGTCGGTGATAAATTGCGGGTAGACGAAGTCGCCGGTAGTCTGGAAGCCATAACTGACATTCGGAGCGTTTGAGCGTGTGTAATTGATGCTGACGCCGAGGGCCTGCTGAGTGGTGGCCTGATTGAGGAAGTCGAGAAAGTAGTCAGGAGGTGTGGGGTCGTCATAGGGGTGTCGAATGTCGTAAACGCCACGGCCACCGTACGTGTAGTAAGGCTCTTCGACCATGGACCGGCAGATGTTGGTCGCTTGTGCGCAGTAGAAATAGGCACGGTCCGTATTGCGGGGGAGCTGCTTGCAGTACTCGATCTGGTCGCGGCAGCCGTCTGGCACCTCATATGCAAGTTTCATAAAGGAGTATATCGTGTCGTTCACGGCCTTGATACCGTAGGTGTTATTGACGGCAAATTCAGGGTAGTAGGGCGCTTGAATTTCCTCGTCGATGATGCCGTTGATTATGCCTAACGTGTCCATTTTGAGGGGTACGCCCGGCACGGAGCCGTTCTTGATAGCAAGATTCTGTTTGTAGAAGTAATTGTAGAACCTGTTGAATTGGTAAGATATCATGCCTATGTTGCAAAACTACCTGCTTACCCTGGCCCATAATGGCCACCATAACTATGCTTTGTTAGCTCAATCAGCAAGGTGTACATGGGAAAGATGCAGTGTACCTTTCTGTCCAAAGATTGAATGTGAAATTTTGGATATCAGGGTCCAACTGCGGCGACAGGTCCAAAAAGGCCTGAAGGATATGCCACGCGCCGACTGCAGCAAACTCAGTAGTGTTTGTAGTGTCAGGCTCAACCAGAGAGTATCGGCCCTTGCTGTTGGTATAGGTAGTTTCATAACTGAAGCCCACCTGCCACAAATTGTTAGCCATACACCCATTAGGGAATCAAAACACCGTTGCGCTACTTACCCCTACTGGTTGGCTGAGAAAGAGCATATTGCTTTCTTCATTCCATGCATAGGGGTTCAATTGCGTTTTCAAATCCTCAGTAACATTGCACGGTCCCAATTCCTGTAACAGGCCTATCATGGAGTCTGAGCCCGGGCCTCCATTAAGCCACAATGTGAGCTTGAGCAAGATTAGCCGAGTTTGTTCGGTGAAAACTCAGGCACTAAACAATGAAACATACCGGCTTCTCACTCGGATTCGTCCGAGCCTCGAAGAACCAGAAAAACATATTGGTCTTCTCATCTAGGCTGATGTATCCTGCATAATCGTCCACTCCAGGTGTTGTCTCACAGATTCCCGCTTTACCAGGCTGCTTGAATCGAATTTGGGCACCCTGTGGCGATGTGATGGTCATGACACCCGTTGGATCCACAGGAATGCCCCTCTCCTCGAGAGTTGGTCTACGAGACGCGCCAAGCGCAACAAGGGATACCACAGGTACCAAGAGGTATGAGAACCGCACCATGTCTGCTAAAGGAGCCGCTTAGCCAAAAACCTAAGTGGAGGTAAAGTTCTGCCATCTAGATGAGACCGACACCCACGTTTTTATATGTACAATGGGATAAGAACACCGCTAAGCAAACTTCTGCAGGCCTTACACATAAGGCAGAAAGTTTCGAGGATCGATAAGGACAAGGAGCCAGGCGAAGAAAGGCACCCCCAAGCACACACGAGGCCTGGATAGGCATGCGAGCGGCGAATCCTGCGATCATGCCAGGCAGATGGTTTGGAGGCACTAGGGTTTCGAGCGTGTCGCTGCATGGGCGTGGCGAAGTTCACCACCGCTACCCAAGCTCCCAACCAGATTAGGGAGGTGGGGAGGGAGCTGTCATCATCAAGCAGATTCGCCAAGACCCCTCCCCTGTTGGCGAGCTTATCTCGCCCACGAAAGCTTGTCCCGCATGTGTGCGTCATATCGTGAGCATGCCACTCGTCACTGTTACCCGCGGTCCAAACATCACACCGCGAGCTGGAACGGATATGCGGAACTCTTGTCATTGTACAAGTGTTACAGCTTGATGGCACCAGAGCAGGCTCGGTACATACTGAGCCCCACGGCTATTCCGCGGCGTGTATGGTGTAGGCTAGAACCAACGGCGAGTCCTCTACTTCTAAGATGGAGCCTCCCAGGACCGCAGATTAAAGTAGGACTCTTTCGAATATTATACACTTACAATAAGCATACCGCCCGGTTTCCAACCCCACCCGCCCGCAGCATAGAACATGCAAAATCCAGAAAAGCAAAACTTTTGTTGATTTTTCCATTCCCGTTCCCATTCCCGTTCCCATACCCATACCCATACCCATTCCCATTCCATCTGTATGTCAACTCCATGCAATGCAAGCTTCGTAAACATAGGCAAAGCTTCCAGTGTCCATCGGTATTACTAAGCGCAAATAAAACCAATAAAGAAGCCATGGGGTATCATGTGTAAATGCCTCCAAATGGCCAACCAAGAACCTTTAGCACCATTTCTTTAAAGCGCAGCATCATGTGAACTGCTCGTCATGCTACTTCGGTTGGTGCCGTCACTCATCAATGTGGCTACACTTGTTCGCTTGAATTGAGACGCCAGGTTGTTTTCTCTCGATGGAGGACTTGAAAGACCTTGTTGAGTCACAGTTGAAGGCAGAACTGCGTGATGTGTTTGGATTTCGCCATGTCCATACCGCTCCCGTAATTGCTTGATCTGGCTCAGCCGATTACGCCACGAGGACGCCATGGGTGCCCCGTCTTTGATCGACGATACCGAAGAGAATACGGACGCATTGATGGCGATCAGGCGGCAGAACGCAGCAACGTGCTTGCCAGCGAGGATTTTGGTCTCGGCCGCCGGTGAAATATCTGGAAATCCTGGTCCTGACATGACTTGCACCTTGTAATATCGATTTTTGCCATCAGGATCGGATTCAAGGCGGCGGTCGACGAAAGATGCGCGAGATTCCGGGGTAACGACAATGTGCACGTAGCGAAAATCGGATGGAAACGTATGCTCAAAGTCGTACGGAAGTCCCGAATCGTTGTAGATGATGTTTACAAAGTCATTTCCCATATGCCTCTTCTTGTTCGCATACGTCAAGTCGCTATTGCGATCTGTTGGCATCATAGTAGCAACGTGAAAGACGAGTTCAATACACCGATCTCGCCAACAGTAGGTAAACTCCCCATCCGTGTCGTTCTGCCTATCGAGGCCACCAGTATTGAATTTAGCATCTTTGAGACGACATAAGGTCCCAAGATCGCTGATGAAGGAGGTGTATGCTGGCGGGCCAGAGTCGTTGAGGAGTATATCTTTCTCTTCGGTTTGGCCGTCTCCAATGTATATGACGCCGACTTTGTAGTTATCCACGGCCGATATCCTGTCAAACGTAGAAATGGCACGTCGGATCATGTCAGTATCTGGTAAAGCAATAGGCGGATCATAACTGGAACCCATTGATGCGTAGAAAGTTTGGAATATATCATCCGGTAGAATCCCAATATACGAAGAGCTGAATGTTTCTGAGGCAAGGCCAACCGTTAGAGGTATCTGATGGCGAGGCGGTGGTGCGAGCAACGGGCGCAAGAAAAGATACCGGGTGGCACACTGAAAAGTTAGCCAGCAGACAAGTAAAAATGAGTGCAGCGCTTACAGGTCTTCTCGTAGTAATTTGCGATACACCCGTTCTCGCCGCCGTTTCGATTGATACCAGGCTGTGCCCAACAATCCATGACTTTTTCCAAACTTCACCATCACCAGGTTTAGCAAAATTCGGATCGCCTAGTGTTTCATCTCTATCCGAATAACACACCATGCTCATCATATCGACTATGACCTGTCCCTGTTCTTCTAGCTCTGCCTGGCCCCTTTCGTCCATAAATCTTAGACTTCGAGCTATCCAGGGCATTAGCTTTGGGCGATCTTCCATCTTTAGTCCCATGAACCAAAAAGCGATGACATGATAGGCGAGGGAATACAGATAATCGGGCAAATAATCCTTTGGGGTTTTTGTACTTGCTTTGTGCATTCCAGTTTCGATGGAAAGCGATAACTCCCTAGAAGGACCACTGTGTCGCAGTGAACGGGTTCCATTCTGGGGAGAAATTGCAGTTATAGCCCGCTGTTCCTTCTCTCGCAGATCTTTGTCTCGAATATGTTGCAAATATCGGAAACTGACTCCAAATACCATTTTGAACTCGTCTTCGCGGAAATTGATGTACAGTTCTGGCATACGTGCCAGTGAGGTCAATAAGTCTAAAATGTGAATGGCCGTAGCTGGTTTTGTGACGATTTGTGACATTTTTTGAATGACAGTGTCCAAGGACTTGCTTACTGAAAGAGGTAACTCGTGACAACAGACAGAAAGGGCATGAATACACCATTTTGAAGTCCTGTCCCAGTTGGTTATGCCATGGATAAATGCTTTGACCAGGTCATCCTCCTCACTCTTCTCGAAATAATCATGGTAACTGACTAACACTGTGAGAATGCGAAATAAGCATACGGCCACATCAGCTTTCTTCAAGAGCGTGTGGGATGGAGGATCCCGGAAAGACGAATTCCGAATCTGCTCACAGATGACGCTCCGTAGCATCTTCAATTGGGGGACGCAGCTGCGCACAAGTGCCTGGTTGGATAATTGGGGTCCCAAGTGTACAACAACGTAGCTGTATACTTCCCAATCCGAAGTTTTCTGCAGCAGTGAGATGACAACTTCGAGCCACAAGGTGATCTCCATGTCAAGGATATCATCTTCGAGCGGGTAATGCTTAGCATCGATGTGAGTGAAGACGACACGGCTAACGCCGGCAAGTGGTTCTACTGGAAGACCCTTTGGGCCCGGGTACATCCACAGGGGTGGAATCGGTCTTGTTACACGCCCATTTGCGCCGTGATAGCGACTTGTGTGCCTGCTCAGCGAGGGCAGCGGGCTTCCCGAGGTCTTGCGCTGCTCGCGGAAGGGGGACTGGTCTTCGTGTCGAAGTTGATCGGCTACTGAGTTGTCTTCTCTTTCCGCGTTGCCTGCCGTTTCTTCCGTTCTGCATAAAACTGCCGCCAGGCTTTCCCCCCCTGAAGACGCACTTACGAAGAGAGCGTGAGCCGAATCTGCTCGCAGGCGGAAAAGCAAGCGCAGCACAGTCAAACGAGCATCGCTCTCGTATTTGTCCACTTCGGCAACATGACGTAACGTCTCATACAAAAGCCGTGTTTTCCTAGCCGAGTGTTTGACACATCCAATAAATAAACGAACGAAGGCCGTTGCAACCACATTACAGAGAGAGCCCAAAGTCCTATCAGCCTCCAGATGAAACGACGTGGAGAAGGTTGGTGATGCCATCTCACTTCCAGAATTGGGCGACATTGTCGTTCTCTGTAGCCGTCTCCGCAACAGCAAGACGATGTTGGAGAAGCTGTCAAATGAAGCTTGCTGGGCGACATCGATGGCAAAGTCAACGAGTTCGTTCAGGACAGCGACGTCATTTTCAACATCAATGTGGTCCAAAAGAAGGGTTGCACACTCCGAAACCAAATCGCTGGTACACAGGACTTGAACAGTATTATAGGTGTCACGCAGGGCTTTGATCGCGATGATACGAAGTGATCGCGGCCTGGTACTGTCTTTGACGATGCCAGAGACCATGCTTCGGCAGGCCTCCAGCCAATTTCCATGTGAAGGGTGCAAGAATCTTTCATCCACGTAGTAGTTGATCACATTTTCAACGGTGGAATCGCTGAGGCGGTGGGCGAGACTCATGAAAAGCTCCATTACCGCGTCCCTTTGGACAAAGTCCAGATCTTTACTCATTTCGTCTAATTTGCACAGCACTTTGAAAACCCTATTTTCGGAATGGCGCGACACTGATTCGAAAGGGGGGAAAGGGGCGGATAGGTCAAGATTTGAAATGATTTCCCCGTCGCCCTCGCCGCTAGACCCGGGAGATTTGGTCACTCCATTAGTCATAGAGACGCGGGCGCTGGCTACGCTAGTAGGAATGACTTGTTCGCCGGATAGCTTTTCAGCTTGAGCTCGCGAGCGTTGATCATCTCGTTCGGTGCATGTACTAATGATGTCGAGCAAGTCGGTCCAATCCAGCTCGGTAAGAAGAAGACTTTTGAGGGATTCTTGCGCAAAGATCTCATCGACCACTTCAATGACATACTCTTCTTGAGTCTTGTGTGCGTTCTGTATCGAAGCCTTGAGGGCGGGGAACAGCAGCGATATAGGCACGGTTGGGAGGCCATTGCGACCATTTTCAACGAGAAGGCGCTGTAGAACTTGAATGGTGCCCCGGTAGCCACTGGACTCGCGAGTCCTACGAACGGGACCTTCGGCCAGGGTACGCAACAGGGCCGACACGGCAATCTGCCCTACATGCGACTTGAACAAATTTCCCAATGTATTCCACGTCTGGTCCTGCAAGCCGGGCAGCTGGCGATACGTAGCACACAGAACCTCTAAGCAAGGCCGTAACGAACGTTTCGGTACATGGACATAGGTGACGACCGTGTCGAACAGTCTAACTGCGTTTTCGATATCTCGTGGCTGGGTAGTCTTCTGGCATCTGTCTACCACCTGCTTCAAAAGACTGTCGAGGTCGTCATCGCGGAAAACGTTGGAATTGAACTTGCAGAGATCAATGGTGTACTGGAAGAGCTGTTGCAGGTTTTCGACTTCTCTGATGGGCTCGGCACTCTTCTTGCCATCGCTCGCTTTACGGGAGGTTCGATAGGCATCGGAGCTCTGCTTGAAGCAAGCGTCAAACGAGGACAGAACAAAATGGGCCAGAGACGACTCGCAGGCCTCGACGTGGCGGCCGCCCTTTGTGAGAGTAGCGATGATGTCGAGGCGCTTGTCGAAGCTGCCGTCGTTCTTGCGCAGGGAGGCGGCATCAAACAGAACGTTGCGCTCGAGGGCATCCAGCTTCGGCAGACCAGCACAATGCCTGAGCAGCCGATAGCCCTGCTCGGCAACATGCTCGGGTTGCTCTGGGAGGAGCATGTCACTGGCGCGAGACCACAACTCCAGCACATTTTCCACGGGATAGTCGTCCAGGATCCTGGCTATGGCCTCGACGGCGGCTGCCCTCTCGGCGAACGGATGGGAGGTGGCGAGCCGGTCGACGAGCCTGTCCAGCTCAGGCGGGCCTCCCAGCGCGAGACGGGCGTGCTTGGGGACCATGTGCTGGCTGAGGCGCTTGAGGGAGCCATCGGCGGGGGAGGCGACGGGGCTTTGCAGGGACTCGGCGAGGGACGACGAGCGCGCAGGAGTGTAGGTGGTGGACGAGGCCGAAGGCGGCGGCGTTGGGCTCTTCAGACGACCGGCCGCGAGCGAGCGAAAGGCGCCAAAGAGAGCCGAGGAGGAGGAGCGGCGGTCGGGCGTGCGCGGGGCATGCTCGCCGGACGGAGACATGTGTGTCTCGCGGTGCCGTGCGCACGAGAGGGGGCCGGGGGCTCAGAGGAGGGTGCCGCTCATGGCGGCGGCAGAGCGAGGATGCGCGGGAGGGCAGGCGAGGCGAGGCGAGGGCGCGGAGGCGAGGAGAAGGGGCACGGCAGGATGGCGGTGGTGATGGTCATGGGACGAGGGCGTGCGCGCGCTTGGGATCGGGCGAGAAATCTGGGGTTGAGGGCCCAGCGCGAGGCCCCAGCAGCGACGCCCAAGGCCCGCGGCCCCGAGGCGGCAGGCGATGCAGGCCCGCGCCCTCGACCTGCAGCTAGCGCCAAAAGGCCTCGCTAGACGGCAGCCTCCGTGCCTACATACATGCAGCACATACATATACACAACACGCCCGCACCCTCCCCTCCGCACACCGCCACCGCCCCTCGACGTGCCTCTGCCCGCCCGCCATGGCCGCCGACATCTCCACGCTCGCGCAGCTGTTCCAGGCCAGCTTGGGCTCCGCGACCCGCAAGGACGGTACGTCGTCGTCCCTGGCTATGCCCCGCTGCCCTCCTCCGCACACACGCCCGCTGACCCTGCCCAGCCGAGCTCGCCATCACCAAGGAGCAGGCCAGGCCGGGCTTCTCGCTCGCCCTGCTCAATCTCGTGGCCTCGGACTCGGCCGACATCAACATCCGCCTGGCGAGCGCCCTCTACTTCAAAAACGTCGTGAAGCGCAGCTGGGTCGACGAGAACGGCGCATACCTGCTGCCTGAAGACGAAGTGTCCGTCATAAAACGCGAGCTGATCGGCCTGATGGTCGCCGTGCCGCCGAAACTGCAGACCCAGCTCGGCGAGGCCATCAGCGCCATTGCAGACAGCGACTTCCCGGACCGTTGGCAAACCCTCGTCGACGACCTCGTCTCCCGCATCTCCCCCACCAACCCTACCGTAAACAACGGCGTGCTGCGTGTCGCCCACTCCATCTTCAAGCGATGGCGCCCTCTGTTTCGCTCCGACGCCCTCTACACCGAGATCAACTATGTCCTGGGCAAGTTCGGCGAACCCTTCCTGCAGCTGCTTCAGGACACCGACGCCGCCATCACAGCCTCCCAGGCGAATCCCGAAGGCCTCAAAGCCTACTTTTCCACCCTGGAGCTGCTGGTCAAGATTTTGTACGACCTGACCTGCCATGACTTGGCTCCCGTATTCGAAGACCAGGCCTCCGCCATTGTCGGCCTTCTGCACAAATATCTGGTCTACGACAATGCAACCCTCCATACCGACGACGAAAACGAGTCTGGAATACTGGAATACACAAAGGTGGGCATATTCGAGCTCCTCATGCTCTTTGTGCACAAATACATGGACGTCCTGGACAACCACCTGCCCATGTTTGTTCAATCAACCTGGAATTTTGTCATGTCGGTCGGTTTGGAAACAAAATACGACATCCTCGTGAGCAAGGCACTTCACTTTCTCACCAGCGTAGCCTCCACCCAGCACGCCGCTTCTTTCAACAACCAACAAGTCCTCGTCCAGATCATGGAGAAGATCATATTACCCAATCTGACTCTGCGCGAGTCCGATGTTGAGCTGTTCGAGGATGAGCCTATCGAGTTCATCAGAAGGGATTTGGAGGGATCGGACAGCGACACGAGGCGACGCGCTGCTACTACGTTCCTCCGGAAGCTCATGTCAAGCTACGAAAGCCTCGTCACCAATACGGCCCAGACCTACGTCGACGTCTATCTACAGGACTATGCCAAAAACCCAAAGGCAAATTGGAAGTCCAAGGACACGGCTGTCTATCTCTTCTCCGCCATCGCTGCATCTGGGATCGCCACAGCTGCCGAAGGTGTGATAACCGTGAATCCAAACGTCGACATCCTAGGCTTTTTCAATAGCCACATCGCCTCGGACCTTCAGAACGACGGTCCGGCTCTGATTTTGAAAGTGGACTCGGTCAAGTTCATGTATAACTTTCGCAGGCAGCTTTCGAGAGACGCCAATCTTTGGCGCATTGCCTTTCCCTTACTCGTCAACCATCTAGGCAACTCGAATTATGTTGTCCACACATATGCAGCCATTGCCGTCGAGCGTGCTCTTTTCATGGTGGACGAAAACACTAAAAAACCAATCATTCCACAAGATCAGGTCATTGGGGTCTCGAGAGATGTCCTTACCCACTTATTCAAGCTCATTACCAAGGAGTCGGCACCTGAAAAGATACAGGAGAACGAGTTTCTGATGAAGTGTGTCATGCGGGTGTTGATCTTCATACGGGATGGCGTGTTGCCTATCAGCGAACTGGTCCTAAACTACTTCATCGGCATTCTCAAGGTCATCCGCCACAATCCCAGCAACCCCCGCTTCCAGTACTTTCTGTTTGAAGGTCTTGGTGCTTTGATTCGTTTTGCCGCCCCTTCGAACAGTGCCGCCTTTGAAACAAAACTTTACGAGCCATTTCACCTCATCCTCTCGGAGAATGTGGAGGAGTTTGCGCCATATGTCTTCCAGCTCTTCGCTGCCCTGTTGGAGGCTAACCCTGCTGGCGAGCTCACTAGCTACTATCAGGGCCTGTTCTCCATTGTGATCATGCCAGTGGTTTGGGAATCTAAAGGGAATGTCCCAGCTTTGACCCGTTTACTCACCGCTCTAATTCCACGAAATGTTCCTAGCATCCTCACCACGAATCAACTCGAGCCAATCCTAGGTATCTTTCAGAAGCTTGTGACTTCCCGAGTGCACGAGGTCCATGCATTTGAGCTTATCGAAGCAGTTATTGCTTACTTTCCGCTGGATGCGTTGCAGCCATACTTTGTAACAATTCTTCAGTTGATGTTGACCCGACTGTCCAGCATGAAGACAGAGAACTTCACACAACGCTTCATTGCCTTTTATCATTTCATCTCGGCTAGGCAGGACCAAGGAATGGGCGCAGACTTTTTCATCGCCGTTACCGACCAGGTTCAGCATGAGTGCGTCCATTGCCAATCTCCACTGAGTCGTGTTTCGCTAACTCTTCGCAGCGTATTCAAAGGCCTGTACCTCAACATCATCCTCCCCAATACCCAGCAGCTTCCTCGTCCAATTGACCGCAAGACTGGTGTTGTCTCATTCACAAAGACGCTCACCGACTCGCAAGCATTTGTGAACAGATATCCCAAGGGATGGAACTTGACCACACAGCGACTCATCGAGCTCCTGGTCAATCCTCCCGTCCCACCACCAGCCGATGATGTGATCCCTGACGCTGATGTGGACGAAATAGGCTTCGGTGTTGGATTCACTCAGCTCAATACATGCAAGAAGCCGATGAGGGATCCGTTCCCAGAGATCACCGACGTGAAAGTGTGGGTCGGACAGTATCTGAAGGAGGCTAACACGAGGCACAACGGAAAGATTGTGACCTTGGTAGAGGAGAGGCTGTCTCCGGATACGAAGCAGGCTCTGGCGGAGTATCTGTAGCTGAAGCGTGGCGGATGGCACCACATCGATGTGCCAAAAGTATTGGTTTCATGTTTGAAAAGGAAAAAGGAAGGCTTGCATGGCATTTGATACCAGCTGCACAGTGGTGTTTTGTTTCGGCACAAAGGTAACGTAAGTCAGGGTAACGTCTATTTGTGTATATCCCCTGGGGACCGCTATGCGGACTAGATTAAGAATACAAAAACTTGTCTAAATAGGTCTACTATCCTCGTGCATCAGAAAGTTGTTAATCAAAAATCCCCCCCCTTCTAAAAAAAAGAAAAAAAAAAAAAAAATACTCTAT
>Ga0247757_10000816_pt1 | contig 23919 bp, 26 predicted proteins | sample UWRJL126311R4_FD_180929 | JGI IMG/M metagenome (GOLD analysis project Ga0247757, IMG submission 180929) | Plant litter microbial communities from Arlington Agricultural Research Station in Wisconsin, United States - UWRJ-L126-311R-4 | ecosystem: Environmental > Terrestrial > Plant litter >...
CGCCAGCGGCGGGTTTGCCGTCGTCTCCTTTGACCGTGCCGGTGAGGCCTGACGTCACCACTTGGGCGATGGCGTTGGGCGAGAGCATCACGGAGAGAGCCGTGAGGCCTGCGATTACGAGCGATTTAATGAACGATTTTTGCATGGTGCTATGCATTTGGTGTGAATTCAGGCAGGTGACCTGAGAACTAGGCAGGGCGCAGCGAAGGACTCGGTTGTGTCATAGTCAAGCCATCAGCCCCGGCCAGTTGCTCACAAAACGGAGAAGTTTCGTGGCCGTAACTTTGCCTGGTTGGTGTCTATCCAAGAGTCCATTGCATGCTCATTCCGTGCCAGCAGGCCCCATGGAAATGGGAGCATTTGGGCGGGGCGGCTGGTCGCTACTTTTTAGCGGCAGGTCGGTGGTGGGGCATTTGGCCGATGACATTCTCGCCTGGTCCCCTGTAGGTCGGGCTTTATGCCCGACTCGAATGCGGATCTGTCGGGGATAAACCCCGACCTACCCCAGGCTGACCAGCCGGATTCCCCTCGCGCGCCGGGGGTGGGTGGCTTACCTCAGCACCAATGATCGCTTCCGACTATGCGCCGGGCGAGGAGAGGGCGAATCAGGTGACACATGGCCTCGGTGCGGTCCTTGGCGTGGTGGGGCTGGTCCTGCTGGTGGAGGCGTCGGTGCGGCATGGCGATGCCTGGCATGTGGTGAGCACCGCGGTTTTCGGTGCGATGCTGGTGCTGCTCTACACGATTTCGACGTTGTACCACAGTTTTTCGGCCGAGCGGACGCGGGAGGTGCTGCGGAAATTCGACCACGCCGCGATTTTCCTGCTGATCGCGGGGACGTATACGCCGTTTGTGCTCGTGACCCTGCGCGGCCCGTGGGGCTGGAGCCTCTTCGGCGTCGTGTGGGGGCTCGCGCTCCTCGGGGTCGTGCTGAAATTCTGGTTCGCGGGACGTTTCCGGGTGGCTTCCACCCTGATCTACCTGGCGATGGGGTGGCTGGTGCTGGTGGCGATCAAGCCGTTGCTGGCGGCGCTGCCGGCAGGCGGCATGAAGCTGCTGGTCGCGGGCGGACTGTGCTACACCGGCGGGGCCGTCTTCTATCTGTGGAAGCGGCTGCCGTACCACCACGCGATCTGGCACCTGTTCGTGCTCGGCGGCAGCATCTGCCACTGGGCGGCGGTGTTCCTGTATGTGGTGCCGCGCGGAGTAGGAATGTAGGGCGGGATCGCTGATCCCGCCGCATTTCATGGAGGGCCCGCGTCCCTGCGGGCCGGCTCGCAGGGACGCGAGCCCTCCACGGCGGGGTCGGCGACCCCGCCCTACAGTACGTGGCTACAACCTGATTACCCCGCCAGATTGATTTCCCCAGCGGCCAAGCGGTGCAGGAACAGCGCCGCGACCTGCGCGCGCTGGGCCAGGCTCGGGACGAGGCAGTATTCCTCGGGGCTGTGCAGGTGGTCGCCGATGCAGCCGAGGCCGTCGAGGTTGGGCAGGCCGGCGGCGGAGAGGATGTTGCCGTCCGAGCCGCCGCCCACGTGCTGCCAGTCGAGCGTGAGGCCGAATTCCGCGGCGCCGCGGCGCCATTGCTCGAACACGGCGGTTTCCCGCGGGGTCTCGACCTTGGGCCCGCGATTGAAGCCGCCGCCGATCTCGATGCGGTAGCCTTCGCGCGTGTGCCAGGGGGCGCAAATGTCGTGCAGATGCTTGAGAAAAACGGCGTCGTCGCCCTGGCGCGTGACGCGGGCGTTGACCACGGCCTCGGCCCGGTCGGGCACGATGTTGGCGGCGCCGCCGCCGGTGATGCTGCCGACGTTGATCATGACGCCGGGCAGGTGGCGCGGCAGCGCGTCGATTCGCGGCAGGATGTCGCAGAGGGCCAGGATGGCGTTGCGGCCCTCGCCCGGGGCGCGGCCGGCGTGGGCGGCGCGACCGTGGCAGGTGATGGTGAAGATGCCGGTGCCCTTGCGCGATTTGACGAGGTCGCCGTTGCTGCGGGCGGGTTCGAAGACGAGCCCCAGGTGATGGCGCTTGGCGGCGGCCTCGAGGAGCGGGGCATAGCTTTGCGAACCGGTTTCCTCGTCCGGCCCGAGCAGCACCTCATAGCCGAGGCGGTGGGCGTGGGGGGTCTTTTCGAAGGCCTGGAGGGCGGCGAGCATCACGACCAAGCCGCCCTTCATGTCCGCCGTGCCGGGGCCCCCGAGCTTTTCCGGGGTGAGCAGCGTGCATTGCTGGAAGGGGTGGGCGGCCTCGTAGACGGTATCATAGTGACCGCTGAGGAGCAGCTGGACCGGGGCGTCGAGGCGCACGCGCAGCCGCAGGGCCTGGGCCGTGGTGCCCGACAGCGAAACTGCCTCGGTGCGCCCGAGTCGGTCGAACTCGGCCTGCAGCAGGCGCAGCATGGCGGCCACGCCCGGCAGGTTGCCGGTGCCGGAGTTCTGGTTGCACCACTTGATGAGCAGGTCGCGCAGCTCGGGAGTGCGCTTGGGCAGGCTGAGGATGGAGGCGGGCGTCGGCATGACAGCGGTCGAAAACGAGATTGGCGCCGGAGTGGTTGCCAAAAGCCCCGGAAACGTCAATCTGCGGCCACCATGAAAATCGCGATCATTGGCGCGGGCAACCTCGGCGGCGCTCTCGGTCGCAGTTGGGCGAAGGCGGGACACTCGATCATCTTCGGCGTCCGCGACCCGGCCGGCGGCAAGACCAAGCCGCCCCTCGCCGAGATCGGCACGGCCGCGACGTCCATGGTCGTGCCCGACGCGGTGCGCAGCGGCGACGTCGTCGTGCTGGCGACGCCGTGGGATTCCGTGCCGGACGTGATCACCGCCATGGGCGACACGCGCGGCAAGATCATCATCGATTGCACCAATCCCCTTTTCCTCAACGCCGAGGGCAGCCTGAGCCTGTCGCTCGGCTCGTCGACCTCCGGCGCCGAGGAGATCCACCGGCTGGCGCCCGGCGCGCGGGTGGCCAAGGCGTTCAACATGTACGGCTGGGAAAATTTCGCCAACCCGAGCTACCCGGGCTACGGCGACCTGAAGCCGGTGCTTTTCTACTGCAGCGATGACGACGACGCGAAGGAAGTCGTCGAGAAGCTCACGAAGGACCTCGGCTTCGAGCCGGTGGACACCGGCGGCCTGGGCATGGCGCGCAGCCTCGAGCCGCTCGCCCTGATGTGGATCCGCCTCGCCGTCCGCCGCGGCCGCAACCCGAATTTCGTGTGGGGGATGATGCAGCGTTGATGCCGCACAGCGGCATCAACGCAGCTGAGAGCTAAGGGCTAAGAGCTGAGAGCAAGGCTTTCAGCCGCGCCCGGTAGGTGTCTTTGTTCCTGCTCTGGACTCTCAGCTCTCAGCCCTAAGCTCTCAGCCCTAAGCTCTCAGCTCATGTTGCTCGTCCTTAACAAACCCTACGGCGTCCTCTCCCAGTTCACGCCGGAGCCGGGGTCGAAGTGGCGGACGCTGGCGGACTGCCGGCTGCCGCCGCAGGTGTATTCGCTGGGGCGGCTCGATGCGGATTCCGAGGGGCTGTTGCTGCTGTCGGACGAGAAAGGGCTGGCGTCGCGCCTGCTCGACCCGGAGGCCGGCCACCCGCGCGAGTACTGGGTGCAGGTCGAAGGCGTGCCCGACGACGCGGCGCTGCAGCAGCTGGAGCGGGGCGTGACCATTGGCGACCATCGCACGCTGCCCTGCGTGGTGCGCCGGCTGGATCCGGCCCCCGCGCTGCCCCCACGGGTGCCGCCGATCCGCGTGCGGCTGACCGTGCCCGATGCCTGGATCGCCCTCGAGCTCACCGAGGGGAAAAACCGCCAGGTGCGGCGCATGACGGCGGCGGTGGGCCACCCGACGCTGCGGCTCGTGCGCGTGCGCATTGGGCGGTTTGAACTCGGCAGCCTCAAGCCGGGCCGCTGGCGCGAGCTCACCGCCGCGGAGCGCGCGGCGGTGTTGGAGTAGGTCGGGCTTTACGCCCGACACGTCGGAGTCGGGGATAAACCCCGACCTACAGGGAAGGAAGGCTCACAGCTCGAACGTCCCGTCGTTCTTGTCCAGCAGCGTGGCGGCGCGCTTGATGAGCTTGAGCGCCTCCGGGAGATTCAGGTCCTCGAGTTTCTTGAAGCGCACGCACACCTTGCCCACCGAGACCTTGCCGAGGAGGTGTTTGTTTTTCTCCGCGATGCACTCGCCGTTTTCCACACCGGAAATGTACAGGCTGATGTACTGCTTCTGGCTGGCGAGGCCGGCGACGCCGCAGTCGCCCTCGCGACCGCTCTCATATTTGTAGTGATAGGGACCGTAGCCGAGCCAGCCGTACATGATGAAAGGCTTGAGCCGCGGCACGGCCTTGGTGATCGCGCGATGAATGGCGGTCAGGGTTGCCCGCCGGTCCTCCGGCAGGCTGGCCAGGTACTGCGCCGGGGTCTTGATGCTGGCGGCGGATTTCATGCGGACGAGACATGAAACTTTTCCGCGGATCGCGCGTCAAATCCTGAACAACGCATCATGAAGCCATCACTCTTCAGAATTCGTCCCCTTTTGTCCCTAACCCTGGGTGCCGCCGGCTTGCTGGCGGTGCCCGCCCTTTCCCGTGCCGCCACCCACGTCAGCGTGGGCGTAGGCGTCGGGGTCCCGCTGCCGTACGGCTATTCCGAGGTGCGCGTCGGTTCCGACCGGTACTACTATCACCGCGGCGTGTATTATCGCCCGGGTCCGCACGGATACTACGTCGTGCACGCGCCGCGCGGCGCCTACATCCACGCGCTGCCGCCGCACTACACGCGCGTGTATGTCGGCGGGACCTACTACTACCGCTACGGCGACGTCTACTACCAGACCTACCGCAACGGCTACATGGTCGTCGATCCGCCGCCGGCCGTCGTGGCCTCGATCCCGGCCCCGGTGAAGGAGGAGCCGCAGACGGTGTGGGTCGGCGACGTCGAGTACCAGTACAAGGACGGCCAGTTCTTCACCAAGAACGCCGACGGCCTCGTGTGGGCGCCGGCGCCGCTGGGGGCGATCACCAAGACGCTTCCGGCCGAGGCGCGCAGCGTCTGGTACCAGGAGAACGAGTACTTCGAGTGCGACGAGGTGTATTTCAAGAAGACACCCGATGGCTACAAGGTCATCGAGGCGCCGTGGAAGGGGGCGCAGCCACCGCCGCGCTGAGCGCCAATTTCCGAACATCGTAAACGGTGTGGGAGCGCGACGTTTTCGCCGGTGCTGGCGAGACCGACGCGTGGCGGAATCACGCGATCCGCCGGGGCTTCGGCCTCTCCCACACCTCCGTTTTTCTCCCCACCGCGAAGTACGAAGATGAATTGGTGTAGGGGCGGAGCTTGCTCCGCCCAATCCGGCGCAGCCGGATTCTTCGGGTGAGGTTTAAGGCGGCATTCGAGGAAGATTGGGCTTACGCCCGATCTTGGGTCGAGCAAGCTCGACCCCTACAGAATACCAAGGGTTATTCCGCGGGATAAGCCACCAGCTCCCCATCGAACCCCGCGGCGATCACCTTGTCGCCGGCGAGGGCGAGGCTGCCGGCGTAGCCGGCGAACTTGTTTTCGGCGGCCTTGGGCAGGACGAGGCGCCAGACGATGGCGCCGGTGGCGCGGTCGAGCTTCACGAGCCCGGCGGCGTGGTCGATGAGCGTGCCGGGGACGTTCTGGTTCACGGTGCCGGTGAAGACGTGGCGTTCGGTCACGAGCGGCGTGCCCCAATCCATGCCGCCGACGATGGTACCCCAGCGGGCCCGGCCGGCGGCGGGGTCGATGGCCGTGACGCGCGCGTAGTCGGAGCCGCCGATGTAGAGCAGGCCGTCACGCAGCGCGGGCGTGGATTCGATCCACGAGAACCAGTAGGAAAACTTCCACGCGACGGAGCCGTCGCCGAGGTTGAAGGCATAGAGCTGGTAGTCGCGGCTGCCGACGATGAGGCGGTCGCCCGCGATGACCGGCGTGGTGACCACGCCCCCGCCGGTCTTGGCGCGCAGGACCTCGGTGCGCGTGCGCCGGTCGAGGAGCACGACCGAGCCGTCCATCGTGCCGAACATGAGCGTGTCCGGGTCGCGCAGGCCGATGCCCGAATAGACCGGCGCGCCGGCGTCGTAGCGCCAGAGTTTGCCGCCCCGGGCGGCCTCGATGGCGTAGATCCCGCCGTCGCTCGAACCCGCGTAGATCACGCCCGGCTGCACGAGCGGCGTGGCCGCGCGGTGGTTGAAGGTGGGATTGTCGGGGGCGGAGCGCCCGGCGAGGAACTCGTTGTGCAGCGACACGCGCCAGCGCAGCCGGCCCGAGCGGCGGTCGAGGGCGACCAGGTTGAACCGGGTGTCGAGGAAGTACACCGCGTCCGCATCGAGCGCGGCGCAGCCGTCGATCGGCGCGGCCCCGGACCAGGTCCAGGCGGCGGTGCCGTCGGCGGTGTTCACAGCGTGGAAGCGGCCGTCGCCCCCGCCGACGTAGATGACGCCATCGTCGACGACGGGCGGCGCCCACGTGCCGGCGCCGAGCGGGTAGCGCCAGAGCGGGGCGGGCCCGGGCGGGCCGGCGGGCGCGGGGAGCGGCGCGGGCGGCGTGCCGCCCCGATGCAGTTCCAAGGGCAGCAGGCCGGCGGAGAAGGTGCCGGTGAGCGTGTCGCCCGCGCGGTGCAGCTTGATGGCGAAGGCGGGCGTGATGGCGTAATCGTCGGTCGCGGATTTCTCGACCGGGATGCCGAGGGAGGCGCCGGCGGTGAACATCGCGGGGAAATACAGTTTGAAGCCCAGTTCTCCGGAAGCCTCGCGGCGAAACTCCAGTGCAATGTCCGCGGCTTCACCCTGGGGGGCGGTGACCTTCCCGCACCAGAGGCCCTCGATCGGGTCAGGCTCCGCCGCCGCCAGGCCGGCGGCAGCCAGCAGGGCCATGGTCACGAAGAGGCGAAAGTTCAGCATGGTGTGGGCTGCTGAAGAGAACCCCGCAGAGCGTCATCCGGCACATACTTTGTGTGTCACAACGCGAGGTTGTGGGGATTTCGGCGCGGAAACTTGGTGTCTCGTCGCAATCAGCGCTTGGCCTTCTTCGCGCTCTTCGCATCGGCGAGGATGCGGTCCACTAACTCACCGATGATCTTCGGGATCGATTTCTTGGTGGGAATCTTGGCTTGGAAGACCGCGCTGCCGTACATCTCCCCCGTCTTGCGATCCTGCGCGGCGATTTGGAGGTAGGCGAGGTGATCGCCGAAGTCCCAAGTCCAGTGATCCTCATAGGTCACGATCACCTGGGTGTCGTCCGGCATCATGGTGAGCGGGCCGCAATCGGACTCGTACCCGCGGAGCTTGAGCGCGGCGACGATCTGCGAGTCGAGGGCGTTGTTGTCGTTCTGGTTGCTCCTGATGAAAATACGCTTTTGTCCGGAGACCTTCGGGCCGGCGGGCCGGGATTCGTAGCTCGAGCAGCCAGCGAGGAGCAGGGTGCCGAGGACCAGCAGGCTGGCGAAACCGAGGGAAAGCACGCGTTTCATCGCCCGGAGGTTTCCCAGCGGAGCCGCGGGGTGGCAAACGATTTTAGGCGGGGGGTGGCCGTTTGGTGGAGGGGCCGAGAACAAATACCCGCCATGTCACCCTGAGCCGTGCGAAGGGTCCATCATGATATCCGCTGCGGTCGTGCCGATGGATCCTTCGCACGGCTCAGGATGACGGAAAACGAGCAGGGGCCGGAGTTCGCCGGCCGGGGCGTCGCCCCGAAACCCAATCTCACAGCGTCGCGAAAATCGCGCGCAGGTCGGACGGGAAAATCGGTTTCGGCAGGATGTGGTCGACGCGGTGGCGGCGGTAGCTGGCGTCGACCGCGGTGCTGAGCTCGGAGCTGAAAACGATGATCTTGCCCGGGAACTTGAGCTCGCGCAGCTGCGCCACCAACTCGAGGCCGCTGATCGTCGGCATGTGGTGGTCGGTGATCACGACGTCGTAGGCCGAGAGATCCTTGCGCACCAATTCGATCGCGAGGTGGCCATCCGGCACGGAATCCACCTTGTGCCCGTCGCGCCCGAGCACGATTTCCAGCAGCTGACGAAGCTCGCGCATGTCGTCCGCGTAAAGGACGCGGAGCGACTTGCGCGGCTGGCTGGTCGAATTGGGCAGTGTTACTGGCGTGGTCATCCGTCTGTGTTGAATTAGCAGGTATCACATCGGACGCGCTTTGTCGCGTTCGGTTCTGTCAAAAACCCACTAAATGACGGTTTTATCTGGCCGTGGCATCGAGCCCGCGGCGGACGAGCAGCGGACGAATGTCGGGGTCGCCGCCGGTGAAATCGCGGAAAAGGTCCAGCGCCTCGCGGCTGCCGCCGCGCGACAGGAGCTTCGCGCGGAAGCGATCGCCGTTGGCGCGGGTGAGGCCGCCGTGCTGCTTGAACCACTCGACCGTGTCGGCATCGAGCACCTCGCTCCAGAAGTAGGAGTAGTAGCCCGCGGAGTAGCCGCCGGCGAAGATGTGCGAATAGTACGTGGTGCGGTAGCGGGGCGGCACGGGGGCGAAATCGAGGCCGAACTTGCGCAGCGTGGCGGCCTCGAAGTCGGCGACGGCGGCCGCCTCGGGCACCTCGGCGGGCTTCAGCTGGTGCCAGGCCTGGTCGATGACGTTGGCGGCGACGAGCTCGGTGGTCTTGTAGCCCTGGTTGAACTTCTCCGCGGCCTCGACCTTGTCGAGCAGCGCCTGCGGGATCGGCTCCCCGGTCTTATAGTGCTTGGCGTAGTGCTTCAGGATCTCCGGCCACGTGGCCCACATCTCGTTCACCTGCGAGGGAAACTCGACGAAGTCGCGCGGCACGCTGGTGCCGGCGAAAAGCGGGTACTTCACGTTCGAGAACATGCCGTGCAGCGCGTGGCCGAACTCGTGGAAGAGCGTGTTCACCTCGTCGTGCGTCATCAGCGTGGGCTCGCCGGCGGCGGGCTGGGTGACGTTGAGGTGGATGGCGACGACCGGCTTGTCGCCGGTCAGGCCGTTCTGGCGGACGTAGGCGTTCATCCACGCGCCGCCGCGCTTGTTCGGGCGGGCGTAGAGGTCGCAGAGGAAGAGCGCGAGCGGCGTGCCGTCCTCGTTGAACACCTCGTAGACCGGCATCGTGGACACGTAGCCGTGCAGTTCGGGGCGGCGCTTGAAGGTGAGGCCGTAGAGGCGGGTGGCGGCATAGAAGACGCCATCCTCGAGGACGCGGGTGGCCTCGTAGTAGGGCTTCAGCTCGTCCTCGTTGAAGGCGTACTTGGCCTGGCGGACCTTCTCGGTGAAGTAATCCCAATCGCCGGCGCCGAGCGTGTAGCCGCCCTTTTCGGCGTCGATCATCGCCTGCAGGTCGGCGCCTTCGCGGCGCGCGTTGGCCACGGCGGGCGCGGCGAGCTGGGCGAGCATCCGGTTGATGTTGTCGACGGACTGGGCGGTCTGGACCTCGACCTGATAGGCGGCGTGGCTGGCGTAGCCGAGGAGCTGGGCGCGCTCGGCGCGGACCTTGGCGAGGCGGGCGGCGACGGCGCGGTTGTCGAACTCGCCGCGGTGGCTGCCGCGGGCCTGCGAGGCGGCCATGATCTTTTCGCGCAGCGCGTGGCTCTGGAGGGCCGAGAATTGCGGCTGGCCGGTGGTGTTGGTCAGGCGGAGGAGGAACTTGCCCTCGTGGCTGGCGGCCTTGGCCGCCTTGGCGGCGGCGGCGATCGCGGCCTCGTCGAGGCCGGCGAGCTCCTCGCGGGTGTCGACGAGGATGGCGGAGGCGTTGGTTTCCTTGAGCAGGTTCTGCTTGAACTGGGTGCCGAGCGAGGCGAGCTCGGTGTTCATGGCGCGGAGCGCGGACTGGTCGGATTCGGAGAGGAGGGCGCCGGCGCGGACGAAGTTGCGGCGGTAGCGCTCGAGCAGGCGCAGCGACTCGGGATCGAGTTTGAGCTGGTCGCGCTTGGCGTAGAGCTCCTGGACGCGGGCGAAGAGCGCCATGTTCAGGAAGATGGCGTCGTTGTGTGCGGCGAGCTTGGGGGTGATTTCGCTGTCGAGCTTGTCGAGCTCGGGGTTGGTGTTGGAACCGGTGAGGATGCCGAAGGCGGTTTGCACGCGCTCGAGCAGCTCGCCGCTCTGCTCGAGAGCGACGATGGTGTTCTCGAAGGTCGGCACCGCGGGATTCTTGGCGATGGTGTCGATTTCCTTGAGGTTCTGCTCCATGCCCAGCGCGAAGGCGGGGGCGAAGTGCTCGTTCTTGATCAGGTCGAACGGCGGCAGGTGGTACGGCAGGGCGCTTTCGGTCAGCAGGGGATTGTCGGAGGTCACGGCGGGGGCGGAGTCGGCGGCGCCGAGGCGGCCGGTGAGCAGCACGGCGGCGAGGGTGAACAGGAGGGGGAACGCGGGGCGGGGGAGCAGTTGGTTCATGGGACTGTTGGCCCGAGACGAATCCCTCGCCCGGGGTTTGGCAAGTGTCATAAACCGCCCCGCGTTCCGCCTATTTCAGCTGGGCGCGAAAGAAGGCATCCATCGCGCGCAGTTGCGCCTCGGTCACGAATTCCGGGCCGCCGTGTTTCGCGCCGGGGATGATCTCGAAATGCAGCGGCCGGCCGAGTTTTTCGTAGGCGGCGGCGAGTTGGCGCGACTGTTCCGGCGGCATCTGCGGGTCCGACCCGCCGTGCACCAGGAAGAGCGGCGGATCACGGGGATCGAGCTGGAACACCGGGCTCGCGAGCCGGGCGAGATCCGGCACCGCGGCGGGCTGGCCGCCGAGCAGCAGATCGAGCGCCGGCACGCGCACGGACAGGCCGTGCGGCGTGGACTGGCCGAGGATCGTTGTGAGGTCGCTGGCGCCGTAGAGATCGAGGATGCCCTGCACGTCGGAAGAGACGCGGGGACTGTCGCCAACGCCGCCTTCCAGCTCGGCCAGGCCGTTGCTCACGCCGACGAGGGCCGCGAGATGGGCGCCGGCCGAGGAGCCACCCACGACGAAACGATCGGCCGGGTAACCGAAGCGGGCGGCGTTGGCGCGCAGGTAGCGGATGGCCGCCTTGATGTCGTGCACCTGCGCCGGGAAGCGGGCGACGGTCGAAAGCCGGTAGTCCACGCTGGCGATGGCCCAGCCGAAAGCGGTCAGGCCTTTCACATCCACGCTCGAACGCGCGCCGCCGCGCCAGGCCCCGCCATGCACCCACACAATGAGACCTACGGGCTTGGCGTCGTCGGGAAGATAGAGGTCGAGCTTGAGTTCCTGGCCATCGACCCGGGCGAAGGTGAGGTCGGGTTGGACTGCGGCGGACATGGCGGACGGAAGCAGGAGCAGCAGGACGAGGGCAACGAGGCGTTCGGGAGTTAAACCCGGCATCGTGGTCCGGGACTGCATGTGGCTGCGTCCGGTCATTTGCGCGTGTCGAGCAGCGCCATCATCTGCTCGGGATAGCGCGTGCCGGCGACCGCGGTGGCAGGGAAGACGCGCTCGATCTCGGCGAGTTCGGCGGCGGAGAGCTTCACGGCGAGCGCCCCGAGGTTTTCGTCGAAGTTGGCGATGCGGCGCGTGCCGGGGATCGGGACGATGTCGGGTCCCTGCGCCAGCACCCACGCGAGGGCGAGCTGCGCCGCCGTGCAGCCCTTCTTCGCCGCGAGGGCCTTGATGTGCTCCACCAGTGCGAGGTTGCGGGCGAAGTTTTCCCCCTGGAAGCGCGGCTGCGTGCGCCGCTGGTCGTCGGGGGCGAAGTCGGCGATGCTCCGGAACTGCCCGGTGAGGAAGCCGCGCCCCAGCGGGCTGTAAGGCACGAAGGCGATGCCCAGCTCGCGGCAGGTGCCGAGGACCTGCGCCTCGATATCGCGCGACCAGAGGGAATACTCGCTCTGCAGCGCGGCGATGGGATGGACGGCGCTCGCCCGGCGCAGGCTGGTCGGGCCGGCCTCCGAGAGGCCGAGGTGCCGCACCTTGCCGGCGCGCACAAGCTCCGCCATGGCGCCGACGGTTTCCTCGACGGGGATGGTGGCGTCGATGCGGTGGGCGTAGTAGAGGTCGATGACGTCGGTGCCGAGCCGGCGCAGGCTGGCGTCGCAGGCGGCGCGGACGTACTCGGGCTTGCCGCTGACGGCGCGCTTGCCCGGGTCGGCGCGGTCGCGGATGAAGCCGAACTTGGTGGCGAGGAAGACCTCGCGGCGGCGCGTGCGCAGGAGTTTCCCGAGCAGCTCCTCGTTCTCGCCGAAGCCGTACATGTCGGCCGTGTCGAGGTGGTTCACGCCGCGGTCGAGCGCGTGGTTGAGCGTGGCGAGCGACTGCGCCTCGTCGCGCGGGCCGTAGAAATCCGACATGCCCATGCAGCCGAGGCCGAGGGCGGAGACCAGCGGGCCGTTTTTCCCGAGCGCGCGTTTTTCCATGTGCCGCACCGTAACCAGCGTCCGCCGAAAGTAAACCCGGGCTCCCGTCTACCAATTGCCTGTGCCTGCGCGTGGCGGAAATCGTGAAATCAGGAATCTCCTGTAGGTCGGGCTTTTTGCCCGACGCGAACGCGCAACCAGTCGGGGATAAACCCCGACCTACAAAATGGCTCGATACCCAATCCGACGTATTTCAGCGGCCGAGATTCGAGATTTTCGATCCCAGATGCCCGATTTCACGATCTCCGCTTGGCAAGCCCGCGTCGGTCGGTTTCCTTCGCGACATGCGCGTACCCCTCCTCGCCCTTGCTGTCGCCGGCGTTGTTCAACTTCATGCCGCCGCCGGCCGCGACTGGCCGGCCTACCTCGGCGACAAGTCCGCCAGCCACTACTCCACGCTCGGCCAGATCACGCCGGAAAACGTCGGCCGCCTCGAGGTCGCGTGGACCTACCACGCCGGCGAGGCGCGGCCGGACACCTCCCAGATGCAGTGCAATCCGCTCGTGATCGATGGCGTCATCTACGCCACGACGCCGAGCCTGAAGGTGGTGGCGCTCGAGGCGGCGACCGGGAAGGAATTGTGGCGCTTCGCCCCCGAGGAGCCCAACGGCGTCAACCGCGGCCTCGCGTGGTGGGCCGACGGCACCGATCGCCGCATCCTTTTCGGCAACGGCCACTGGCTCCACGCCATCGACGCCGCCACCGGCAAGCTGGTCGACAGCTTCGGCGACCGCGGTCGCGTGGATCTTTCCATCGGCCTCGGCCGCGATGTCACCGGCCTCGCCATCCAGGCCAACACCCCCGGCGTCGTCTTCCGCGATCTCATCGTCATGGGTATGCGCGTCGGCGAGGGCCCGGCCCTCGCGGCGCCCGGCCACCTGCGCGCGTACAACATCCGCACGGGCAAGATCGAATGGACCTTCCACACGATTCCGCAGCCGGGCGAGCCGGGCTACGAAACTTGGCCGACCGATGCCTGGCAGCGCGTGGGCGGCGTCAACGTGTGGACCGGCATGACGGTCGACGAGGCGCGCGGGCTGCTATTCTGTCCGGTGGGCTCGGCCACTTTCGATTTCTGGGGCGGCGACCGCGCCGGCGACAATCTCTACGCCAACTGCCTCCTCGCGCTCGACGCGGCGACGGGGCGCAAGGTCTGGCACTTCCAGTTTACCCGCCACGACATCTGGGACCGCGATCCGCCGTCGCCGCCCGTGCTGCTGACCGTGAAACGTGACGGCAAGGAGATCGCCGCGGTCGCGCAGACGACCAAGTCGGGGCACGTCTTCGTCTTTAACCGCGAGACCGGCGAATCGCTTTTCCCACTCACCGAGGTGCCGGTGCCGGCGTCCGACCTCGCTGGCGAGGTCGCGGCGGTGAGCGAGCCGCTGCCGCTGAAGCCCGCGGCGTTTTCACGGCAGGTGTTTACCGCCGACGAGATCACGAACCGCACGCCCGAGGCGCACCGCGCGGTGCTGAACCAGTTCGTCCGGCTGCGGGCGCACGTGCCGTTCGCGCCGCCGAGCCGCGAGGGCACCATCGTGCTCCCCGGTTTCGACGGCGGCGCCGAGTGGGGCGGGGCGGCGGTCGATCCTTCCGGGGTGCTCTACGTGAACGCCAACGAGATGCCGTGGATCCTCACCATGATCGAGACCGGCGGGGCGACGACGCTCGGCGAGCAGGTTTACGTGCAGAACTGCGCCGGCTGCCACGGCGCCGACCGCAAGGGCAATCCCGGCGCCAACATTCCGTCGCTGCTCGATCTTGCGACGCGCCTGAACCATGACCAGGCGCTCGAGGTCATCACCAAGGGCCGCGCCGTCATGCCGCCGTGGGGCTTCCTGCCGCTGCAGCGCCGCGAGGCGGTCGTCGAGTTCCTGCTCGGCCAGAAGGCGCCGGCTGTCGCCGACCCGCACGGCAGCGCCCCGGCCGCGCCGTCGTGGCCGACTTATCTCGGCGACAAGAAGGAAGGCACGCCGCCGCCCTACACGCACACCGGCTACAACCGTTTTCTCGATCCGGACGGCTATCCCGCGATCAAGCCGCCCTGGGGCACGCTCAACGCCATCGACCTGAACACCGGCGAGTACCTGTGGCGTGTGCCGCTCGGCGAATACCCCGAGCTCATTGCCAAGGGCCTGCCGCCCACCGGCACGGAGAATTACGGCGGACCGCTGGTGACCGCGGGCGGGCTCGTGTTCATCGGGGCGACCAAGGACGGCAACTTCCGGGCCTTCGACCGGGCGACCGGCCGCGAGGTCTGGCGCGCGCCGCTGCCGGCCGGCGGCTACGCCACGCCGGCGACCTACGAGGTCGACGGCCGCCAGTACATCGTCATCGCCTGCGGCGGCGGCAAGATGGGCACGAAGAGCGGCGACGCTTACGTGGCCTTCGCGCTGCCGAAGTGAGGCGGTCCTCAGTCGCGGCGCTGGTCGGGACACTCCTCGGCGGAGCGCAGCAAGCCGTCGCTGACGACCAGCACGCAAAGCGTGGCGAGAATGATGACGACAACGATCATGGGGATGGAGGGTAACCTTCCACCCCCATCGGCACGGATGCCTGCCGGTTAAGCGATTGTCCGTTGCGGGCCGGCGGCGAATGGCTTGAGTGGGTACCAATCCCCGTGTCCCCATGCGCCTGCCCCATGTGTTAATCGCCCTTTGCCTTGCGCTGCCGGTCCTTGCGGCCGAGCCCGTCGCGGTGCCCCTCTGGCCGGGCACGCCGCCGGGTGAAACCAAGCCGCTGCCGCCGGAGGCGGACCAGTTCAAGAATCCGCCCGACCCGCTGATCGCCGGCCGACCGATCATCCGGCTCGGCAACGTCTCGACGCCGACGCTCACGGTTTACCGTCCCGACCCGGCCAAGGACACGGGGGCGGCGGTCGTCGTGTGTCCGGGGGGCGGCTACTACATCCTCGCGATGGATCTCGAGGGCACGGAGGTGTGCGCGTGGCTCAACTCGATCGGGGTGACCGGCGTGCTGCTCAAGTACCGCGTGCCCGGTCGCGAGGGGCGCGCGCGCCATGCCGCCGCGCTGGAGGATGCGCAGCGGGCGGTCGGGATGGTGCGCCAGCGGGCGCAGGAGCTGGGCGTCGACGCCCGGCGCATCGGCATCCTCGGTTTTTCCGCCGGCGCGCACCTGGCGGCGGCGTTGAGCACGCAAGGCTCGCTGCGCACCTACCCCGCGGTCGACGCGACCGACGCCGCCAGTTGCCGGCCGGATTTCGCCGTGCTGATTTACCCGGGTGGCTTGGAGCAGGACGGACGCATCCGGCCCGAGGTGTTGCCCGCAAAGGACCGGACGCCCCCGACCTTTATCGCGATGGCGGAAGACGATCCCGTGCGCGTGGAGAGCGCGCTGGTGTACTACCTGGCGCTCAAAAACGCCGGCGTGCCCGCCGAAATGCATCTTTATCCGACGGGCGGACACGGCTACGGCCTGCGGCGCACGGCGGATGACGTCACCACGTGGCCGGATCGCGCAGCCGACTGGCTCAGGACCGGCGGCTGGCTGACGCGCACGCGCTGAGCGTCGGCGTGACCGGGATTAGTGTAGGTCGGGGTTTATCCCCGACCAATGCGCGTTCGTGTCGGGCATGAAGCCCGACCTACAGGAAACCGTGCGCCCGGCCTACTTGCCCCACGGAATGCTGACGCCGGTGGTGACGTGCGGCTGCAGATCCGGGCCGACGATCGCATTGGTGTGAAACATGCCGCTGGCGCAGCCGCCGAGCAGCAAACTGCCGAGGAGCGCGCCGGCGAACACGAGGACGCGGGCAAAGCGGCGGGCCGGCGAAAGAGGCATGCGGAAATGACGCCGCCCGTCCCGGATGGTTTCCGACGAGCCCCCGTCAAGGGGTCAAGCCCCGGTCAAGGGGTCAGACTTTGGGGTTTGGGGTTACGGTGCGCGTGGACAACCCCAAACCCCAAAGTCTGACCCCATTCATGTCTCGAAGGTTTCCCCGCGAGCGGCGGCACAAAAAGGCCGCCCCGAAGGAGCGGCCGGTGAGGACGGAAATGACGCGACGGTCAGTTCGTGATGTCGTGCGTCGTGCTCTGCGCGCGGATCGGCGTGTACACCTTGTACCATTCCTTCTGGGCGGGGCTGTCGGTGTAAGCCTTGAACGCAGCCTCGTCGGCAAACTCCATGACGAAGACGTGGGTGCGCGGCACCTCCGTGCCCTTGGGATTCTGTACCTTGATGGATTTCACCCAGACGTGGGTGATGCCGGAATAGGCGGCGGGCAGCGCCTTGACGCCGTCGAGGGCGGCTTGGATCTGCTCGGGCGTGGCGTCCGGCTTCCAGGCGACGGTGACGACGTGAATGATGGACTTCGGGGCGGTCTCGCCGGCGCGGGCGGTCGCCGCGCCAAGGCTGAACAGGGTGGCGGCGAGCAGGGTAAGGAGGAGCTTCTTCATGGGAGGACGGGGTTGAGGGTTGAAAGCACCGCCACGCGGCGGTCGCTGGGCACGAGGCAATCGCGGCGGCGGGTGGCCGCAAGCGCGTTCCGGGTGAATGGAATCGCGGCGGGATTTTCCCGGCGGGACTTGGGACTCGAAACCGCGGCGGCGGGCCGGCAGGCTGGCCGCATGAAAGCCTACTACGCCAAGCTGCACGCGCCGCGGGCGGATTTCATCCGCACGATGACGCCTGCCGAGGGGAAAGTGATGCTGGAACACGGCGCCTACCTGCGCGGTTTCGCGGCGAAGCGCTGGGCGGTGGCCTTCGGTCCGGTGGCCGACCCGCAGGGGGCCTTTGGGGTCGGTCTCTGGGAAGTGCCGGACGAGGTGGACGTGGCGGCGCTGTGTGCGGAGGACCCGACCATCAAGTCGGGCCTCGGCTTCCGCTACGAGATCCACCCAATGCCGAGCCTCGTGACCCGCGGCTGAGCGCGGCGTCAGCGCTGCTCCGGCGGGATCGCCTGGACGCGCTGGCAGAACCGGGCGTGGGCGGTGGCGTCGACGGGGCGGTGTTTCACCACCGTGCCGGCGGGATCGTGGCCGAGGTAGTTGTCGCCCTTCCAGTTGCGGGCGGGACGGACCGGGCGCGGCGTGAAGCCGCCGCCGCAGTTGGGGCAGACGTTGGCGAGCACCTGTTCGACACAGGTGGCGCAGAAGGTGCATTCGTAGGAACAGATCCGCGCCTCGGTCGAGGCCGGCGGCAGGGCGCGATTGCAGTTTTCGCAGGTCGGGCGGAGCTCGAGCATGCCCGCAGCAAAGCCGGCCCGGGCGGGCGTGACGAATCCCAATCACGCCGGGCCCGGCACAGCGCCCGCCATCGCCGGGAGTCGCAGGCGCGGGGGGGCCGATCTAGTGAGACCTGTCCGAAACAGTCACCCATTCTGTCATCGCGAGGTGCGCGTAGCGCGCCGTGGCGATCCAGCTGGATTGCTTCGTCTCCCGCCAAGGCGGGATCCTCGCAATGACATCCTAGGAGGCTTCCCCGGCGTAGAGTTCGCGGAGCAACTCGCGGAAGGTGACCGGGAAGATTGGCTTCGGCAGGATGAGATCCACGCCGAGCTGGCGGTACTGGTCGTGCACGTCCTCGCTCAGCTCGGAGCTGAAGACGATGATGCGCCCGGCGAACGGCATCGACCGCACGCAGCGCACGAGCTCGAGGCCGTTCATGCGGGGCATGTGGTGGTCGGTGATCAGGAGATCGAAGGCCGCCAGGTCATGGCCGAGGCGCTCGAGGGCGATCGCGCCGTCATCGGCGGTTTCCACGGTGTGGCCTTCGCGGCCGAGCATGATGCCCATGAAGTCACGGAGCTGTTTGAGATCCTCGGCGTAGAGGATGTGCAGCGGACGGATGGCGGGAACGGCGGCGGCGGGGAGAGGGTGGCTGGTTTCCACGGGAGAGGTCAGGGCTGGTTGTATTCCTTGGCCGCCTTTTCGTAGGCGTCCTGGGTTTGGTGGAGGGCTTCGAGGACCGCCGTGCGGAGGGCGGGCCAGTCCTCCGGGGTGACGTCCTCGAGCTTGCTGATCTGGTGGCCGAGCTCGGTGCGCGAGGATTGGAGCTTTTCGAGCGTCATGGCGTCGGCGCCACCGGCGATGCCGCCTTTCTGGCGCTTGGTGAGCGGCACGATGAGCGCATCGATCTTCGCCGCGGCGTCGCGGACGGCGACGGTGAAGTCGGAACGCTGTTCATACGGGCAGGATTTCAGGGCATCCTGTTCGCGGGCGGCCGGCGCGGCGGGCGCGACGGAATCGGCCCCGGCGGCGGTGCCGGCGAGCAGCACAAGCCCGAGGGCTACGAGCGCCAGCCGGCGAGAGGAAGATGTCGGATTTTGCATGGGAACTCCTGGGTTGGAACGCGGGCCATCCGGCGGACGTCAGTCCGGCTATGCCCTTCCTGACAATCGAGGGCGGAGTGGGTGCCCACCAGGGCGGGCGATTTTCAGCAAAAAAACCTGAAAAACCCGGCCGGTTCCCGCCGGAGGGAACTTTTTCCGAACCCGGGACCCCTCTTGGCGGTCCCAACGGCGAACCACTTCAGCCATGAAAACATTTATCCTCCTCGTGATCGGCGCGATCATCGGCCTTGTGGGTTATCACTACTACCAGCGCTTCCAGCATCCCACCCTGGCGCAGCAGGCTGGCGCGGCCGCCGATGCCACGAAGGAGACGGCCGGCAGCTTCAAGGACACCGTGGTGGCGAAATCCAAGCAGGTGGGCGAAACGATGGACGACGCGCGCATCACCACGGTCATCAAGGGCAAGTACACCCTCGACAAGGACCTGTCCGTGTTCGCGATCTCCGTCTCCTGCACTGATGGCAAGGTGCTGCTCACCGGCACGGTGGCCTCGGACGAGTTGGCGGCGCGTGCGGCGCGCCTGGCCCGCGAGACCGGCGGCGTTGTCGGCGTCAACGCGCAGCTGGTCGTGAAAAACTGATCCGTCCGGACTAGGCCGGGTAGTGGGTCAGTTTGCTGGTGGTCGTATTGCCTGGTCGCCTGTAGGTCGGGCTTCATGCCCGACAGGAACGCGAATCAGTCGGGGATAAACCCCGACCCACATCAACTGACGCAGTACCTACGGCCGGGCCGTTTGCCAGGTCGTGATAGCCGGACCGCTGCGGGCGGTGCCGGCAGGGCGGAACAGCAGCGTGGCCAGGTTGATGTTGCCGCCGCTGACGATGCGCAGGGTCAGGACGCTGGTCCCCTTGGGTAGGGCCACGGTGACGCTGTCGGGTGCAACGTTCCAATGGTGCCACTGGCGCCAGGGAATGGTTTCGGCCGGGTCAAAGGTGGAGGCGAGGGGAACCAGGGAGCCCGGGCCGCCGTTGACGGCGACCGAGATGCTCGCGTCGCGCTGCGCGGTGTAGAGCAGGTCCGCCACGTAGTCGCCGGCGGCGGCGGTTTCGACCGTGAGGTTGAACCATTCGCCGGGATCGTTCCACCCCACGTAAAGCAGGCCGAGCGGCGGGACGACGCGGTTCGAGGGCGATTCGCGGTCGGGCACCTGCTTCGTGTACGAGACGTCGAGGCCCTCGTGCCGGCGGAATTCGTTGAGGTAGCTGCCATCGGCGGGGTTCAGCTTGCCGCTGCCCTGGTTCTCGCCGTCGGTGTCATGGAAGGCCACGCCCTCGCCGCCGAGGTCGTAATAGGCGCAAAACACCGCGCCGGGAATCCGTTGCGGGTCGCCCGCCCGGACCGCGTCGTGAAAGGGCTCGCCGGCGCGGGCGGGGAGCGCGGCCAGACCGGCGAGCAGGAGGGGAAGGAGGCGGTACGAGTAGGAGAGGGGGTTCATATCGAGACCTGTCATTGCGAGGAGGCCCGGATTGGGCCGACGAAGCAATCCAGCAAGAGAGCGGAATCGCCACGGCGGGCTTCAGCCGTCGCCAAGCCTAGGGCTGACAAGTCGCCCACCTCGCGATGACAGCCTAGGAGGAACGTGCCCGGCCGCTTGCAGGATCTCCCCTGACCGGTACGGTGCACGCATGGCTGCCGACGGACAATTTCCCGACGAGATGAACGCGACCGGTGAATTCGAGCGGCAGGAGGACGCGTTTCGCCTGATGGTTTCGGCGGATGGATCGACGCCCTACCCGGCGGCGGCCGGACGTTATCATTTGTACGTCTCGCTGGCGTGCCCTTGGGCGCACCGGACGGTGATCGTCCGCAAGCTGAAAGACCTGGAAGCGGTCGTGGACCTGACGGTCGCCGACCCCTTTCGCGACGAGCGCGGGTGGGCGTTTCGCGACGGCGACGGGTTCAGCTCCGACTCGGCCAACGGCTTCAAATTCCTGAGCGAAGCCTACACGGCCTCCCAGCCGGGCTATCGCGGGCGCTACACCGTGCCGGTGTTGTGGGACAAGGAGACGAAGCGGATCGTCAACAATTCCGAGGACGACATCTGCCGGATGTTTGACGGCGCGTTTGCGGCGCTCGGGAACGGGAGTCCGACGCTGTTCCCGGCTGGGATCGAGGCCGAGCATGCGCGGGTGGCGGCCGACATCTACCAGTACATCAACAACGGCGTTTATCGCGCGGGCTTCGCCACGAAGCAGGCGGCCTACGAGCGGGCGTGCCGCGGCGTGTTCGCGGCCCTGGACCGCTATGAGCAGCGGCTGGCGAAGCAGCGCTTCCTGTTCGGCGCGCGGCCGGTCGAGGCGGACTGGCGGTTGTTCTGCACGCTGGTGCGGTTCGACGCGGTTTATTTCGGGCACTTCAAGTGCAACCTGCGCCGCATCCTCGACTACCCGGCACTGTCGGGCTACCTGCGCGACCTCTACCAGCAACCCGGGGTGGCCGAGACGGTGAACCTCGGGCATATCAAGCGGCACTACTACGCGACGCACGACGACATCAACCCGACGCGCATCATACCGCTCGGGCCGGAGCTCGATTTCACGACGCCACACGGGCGGGAGAAACTGGGCGATTGAAGTAGGGCCGGTCTCCGACCGGCCATTTGATGCGGCTAGCAGACAGGCCAGTCACAGACTGGCCCTACTGGATGTTCATCCGTGCGCGGTGAGCAACTCCTCGGTTTTCTCCGTTGCCTCCTGTGAGGTCGGCTTGCGTGCTGGGGCCATGGCGCGAAGCGTTGTGCTGCAGACCACGAAGCGATGCGACCGGTGCCGATTCACGCCCCGGTGGTGCATCTGTCCGGCCTACGAGCCCGTCACGAGCCCGCTGCAGGTCGACGTGCTGTTTCATCACCGCGAATTCCACCGCCCGACCAGCACCGGCCGGCTGGTCAACCGCCTGGTGCCCGGGTCGCGGCATCATATCTTCCGGTCCAACCACGTCCTGATCCGCGAGGCCATCGTCGCGCCGGCGCGCGAGCTGTGGATCCTGCATCCGCGCGGCGAGCCCTTGCCGGAAGCGGCGAACCCGGCCGGGTTGCAGGTGCTGCTGATCGACGGCAGCTGGCGCGAGTCGGCCCGCATGGCGCAGGCCCTGACCGGTTGGGGCCGGCTGGTGCGGCTGCCGGAGGCGGGCGCGAGCCGCAACGAGCTCCGCCGGCAGGACCACGCGGGCAACTATTCCACGGTGGAGTCGCTGATCTTCCTGTTCGGGGCGCTGGGCCTGGCGGAGGCGGGCGCGAAGCTCCGGCGGCAGTTTGAACTGCACGTTTACGCCGGGCTGCGCACGCGCGGGGCCAAGGTGGCGGCGGAGGAGTTCCTCGCGCAGTCGCACGTGCGCCAGAATTTCCCCGAGCTTATCGCGCAGCTCGAATTGCGGCGGCCGGCGGAGTGACGGGGGGCGCCCCGCAGAGTTCCGGCTGGCCCAGGCCCAGCAGCGCGCCGAGCCCGAGCCAGGCCGCGGCGCAGAGGAAGCACTTCGGGAGGGCGACCACGAGCACGAGTCCGGCCAGCCAGCGCACGGTACGACGCCACGGCCCAGAGTTCATTCCAAAGGTTGTCATTGCGAGGCATTCGGGCCTGGCCGAATGCCGAAGCAATCCAGCGGGATCGCCACGGCGCGCTTTGCGCCTCGCGATGACAAGTCCATGTTGAAATGAGTGCTCACGCACCGGCGGCGGATTCATACTCGTCGTGGTAGCGGACCCACTGCATGCCGTAGTCGTCGTTGGCCTCATCGCGGCCCTTCGGGACCATGTCGAGCAGGCGGTAGGTGCTCATGATGATTTCGACGCCGCGGCCGTAGGTGGAGTAGGTGTGGTAAATCGTGCCCTGGGCATCGCGGGCGAAGACGCTGATGCCCGGCGCTTCCTCCATCGGGAAGGACTGCCGGGTGTAGTTATAGTACACCTTGCCCGTCTTGAGCTCTTGCTCGGTGAAGGACACGTGGAAGTCGAAGTTGAAGTCGCTCCCGTGCGCGGAGACCCAGTTGACGTCCCAGCCCATGCGCTTCTTGAACGGCAGGATCTCCTTGATCGGCGCGTGCGAGACGGCGGCAAAGGCGACGTCCCGCGCCCCGAGGTGCGGCACGGTGGGGGCGAAGTGGTCCATCATGTACGAGCAGTGCGAACAGCCTTCGTCCCAGCCCGGGCCGAGCATGAAGTGCTGGACGATGAGCTGGCTGTGGCCGGCGAAAAGGTCGGCGAGGGAGACGCGACCCTTCGGGGAATCGAAGGTGTAGTCCTTCTCCACCTTCACCCAGGGGAGGGCGCGGCGGCGGGCGTTGATCTCGTCCTGCTGGCGGGTGAATTTCTTTTCCGCCCGGAGCAGCGTGCGGCGGGCCTTGAGCCAGGCGGCGGGGGAAACGACGGTCGGTTTTTTGACGGGTTTGGTTTTCATACGGGGACGGGTTGAGTGGGAATTTTGTCGGAGAGGACGCCGTCGAGGGCACCGAGCATCCGCCGCCAGGAGGCGGCGACCTTGTCGGCGTAGTTGACCCAGGCGGCGCCCATGATGTGGGTGAGGGTGAGGTCGCAGCCGCCGTCGGCGCGCGGGGCGATCTCGACGACGACGCGGCTGGCGTCGGGCAGGGAAGCGCGGGTGCCCCACGTGAAGACGAGCAGCTGGGGACGGTCGAGCTCGAGGTATTCGCCGACGTGGTCCACCTCGAGGCCCTGGCGGTCGACGACGAAGGAAAACCGGCCGCCAACGCGCGGCTCGAGGCCGAGCCGGACGATGCGTTCGTCGCGCACCGCCGGGCCGTACATCCACCGGCCGACCCAGTGCGGGTCGAGCCACGCATCGAAGACGCGCTCGGCGGAGGCCGTGAAACGGTGGGTGACGACAGCTCTGGCGGGCGGGTTCATGGGCGGGTCATTTTTTCGTATTCGGCCTTCAGCTGGCGGTGCGTGGCCCAGAAAGGCGGAGGCGGGGTCTGCTCCAGCAGCGCGCTGAGAATGAGGAAGTGCACGTGCCAGCCGCTGGCGTAGCCGGAGAGGTGGTTCACGTCGTCGCCGCGGGCGCGGTGGGTGACGATCAGGAGGACGCTTTTGTCCGCCTTGTCCTGCGGGATCAGCTCGAAGGTGACGTCGGAATTCTCGTCGAAGGTGTAGCTGAGCACGCGCGGCGGCTCGCAGCGCAGGACGGTGCCGGGCATTTTCCAGCCGTTCTCGTGCATCTCGGCATGCTCGGGCGGCGGCACCTCGGTCGGCGCGATGTTCTTGTGCTGGAAGAGCAGCTCCATCTTGCCGCCGGCCTTGAGTTCCATCGGGCCGCCGGCGAACCAG
>Ga0247757_10000817_pt1 | contig 23916 bp, 17 predicted proteins | sample UWRJL126311R4_FD_180929 | JGI IMG/M metagenome (GOLD analysis project Ga0247757, IMG submission 180929) | Plant litter microbial communities from Arlington Agricultural Research Station in Wisconsin, United States - UWRJ-L126-311R-4 | ecosystem: Environmental > Terrestrial > Plant litter >...
CCGGGCGGCGCGGGGAGTGTGATGCCGACCTGAGATCATGCTTTGCGCGCAAAGTACCGGGCGGCGCGGGCGCGGGGATCCGTTATGGAGCGCTGGTTCAAGGTAGAAGGAACCACTTTGCTCATTGAAGCGTTCGAACCACTTCGCTCGTTGAAGCGTTCGAACCACTTTGCTCGTTGAAGCGTTCGAACCACTTTGCTCATTGAAGCGTTCGAACCACTTTGCTCATTGAAGCGTTCGAACCACTTTGCTCGTTGAAGCGTTCGAACCACTTTGCTCATCGACGCGTTCAGCGAACTTTCCTCGCCGCTCGGTGGAATCACTTCGCCCCGCAAAAGGCGCGCGTACCCGAGCCGAGAACATGGCGCGTTTCGAGCTGCGTGGCGGGCTCGCGAGCGCCCCCCGCCCCCTCTTCAGTCAGAGCGAGATGACCAGATCGTCTTTGTGGACGACGACTAGTTCGACGGCGGTGTCGCCAAAGCTGGCCGTGAGGGCGGCGCCCTTTTTGCCGGCGGCGCGGGCGACGTCGGCGGTGCCGAGGCGCGTGAGGCCGCGGGCGATTTCGACGCCGTCGAGGCCGAGGAGGCGGACTGCGTCGCCGGCGTTGAATTCGCCGCTCACCCCGACGATGCCGACAGGGAGCAAGCTGCTCTTCCCTTCGCGCATGGCTCGCACCGCGCCCGGGTCGATCAGCAGCGTGCCTTTGGGGCGGAGGGTGAAGGCGATCCAGTGCTTGCGGGCTTTGAGGGGCGGGCCGAGCAGGGGGAAGAGTGTGCCTACGTCCGCGCCGGAGACGATTTCGGTCAGGATGTTTTCGCGCGTGGCGGGGGCGATCACGACGGAGGCGCCGGAGCGCGTGGCTTTGCGCGCGGCCGCGACTTTGCTGCCCATGCCGCCCGAGCCCATGCGGTCGGCCTTCGGTGCGAGCAGCACCATTTGCTGTTCGGGCGTCATGGTCGGGATGCGTTGGCCGTTTTCGTCGAGCACGCCTTCCACGTCGGTGAGCAATACGAGGAGATCGGCGCCGACCAGGGGCACGACCATAGACGCGAGCTGGTCGTTGTCGCCGAAGCGTATTTCGTCGGTGGCGACGGTGTCATTCTCGTTGATGATCGGCACCGCGTTGGCGTCGAGCAGCGCGCCGAGCGCTTCGCGCGCGTTGTTCAAGCGTTCGCGATCGGCGAGATCGGCGTAGGAGAGCAGGACCTGGGCCGGTGTGAGTCCGACTTCGCCGAAGGCTTCGTCGTAGCGGCGCATGAGGATGCTTTGGCCCGCGGCGGCCGAGGCCTGCAGTTGTCCGACTTCTTTCGGTTTCGATTTGTAGCCGAGTCGGTTCCAGCCGAGGGCGATCGCTCCGCTGGTGACCACGACCGTGCCGCACTTGTTCTGGGCGAGGTCCGCCACCTGGCGCGCGAGTCGCGTCGGAAACTGCGGATCGTTCGCGATCGTGCGCGAGCCAATCTTGACGATTAAGCGACGGGTCTTTTGTAGATCGGGACGGGCGGCCACGCGCGCTCATTAGCATAAAGAGATCCCGGAAGCGGCCCCTTGGCCGCGGTGAGGGCCGCGGCGCGCCAAGAGGCATCCCGTTGCCCTCGGGTCGAGGGACTGTAAGGTTTGGCCGTTCTCGGGAGTTTCAAAGGCGAAATGATGCGATTCCAATCAGTCAGCGCGCTGCCGGCCCTGCTGCTGCTGGCTACGGCCTGCGCTCAAAAGCCAGCCGCCACACCGAATACCGGTCCCACTTCACAGAGTAGCTCGGACGCCAGCGCGAGCGAGAAGGTCTCGCTCACCGTTTACAACCAGAATTTCGGGTTGGTGCGCGAGGTGCGCAAAGTGCACCTGGGCACGGGCAACGTCGAGCTGTCGTACGCAGATGTGTCCGCGCACATTCAGCCCGAGACCGTGCACCTGAAGAGCCTCGACGGCGACGACCGCGTCACCATCTTGGAGCAAAACTATCGCTACGATTTGCTCACGCCCGAGACCTTGCTCAAAAAGTACGTCGGCAAGACGATCAAGGTCTACCGCTACAACGAGCACACCGGCGTCGACGAAGAGAAGCAAGCCGAGGTGCTCTCGGTCGAAGGCGGCGTGGTGCTGAAGATCGACGGGCAGATCACGTCCAACTTCGGCGGACGTTATGGCTTTCCGCAAGTACCCGAGAACCTGGTGCAGAAGCCGACGTTGGTTTGGTTTCTGGGCAGCGCGGCCGCCGATCAACGTTTGGAAGTGACGTACCTGACCCAGGGTTTGAATTGGCATGCAGACTATGTGCTGTCCGTGGATGCCGACGACAAACTCGGCGATTTGAACGGCTGGGTCACGCTCAAGAACGACACCGGCACGAGCTACAAGAGCGCCGAGCTGAAGCTCGTGGCGGGGGATGTGCAGCGCATTGCGCCGCCTCCACCGCCCTCGATGCCCATGGACGACTCGGCAAACCTGGCCGCCGTGGCGCCCGCGCCGCCGCAGTTCAAAGAAGAGGGACTGTTCGAGTACCACTTGTACGCGCTCAATCGCCCGACCAGCTTGCTCGACAAAGAGCAGAAGCAAGTCAGCTTGCTTTCGGCCTCGAACATCGAGCTCGACAAGAAGCTGATCTTCTTCGGTCAGCCGTATTGGTTCCGCGGCAATTACGGCCAAGTGGTGCAAAACCAGAAGGTCGGCGTGTACCTGGACGTACAAAACAAAGAGCAGAACCACATGGGCATGCCGCTGCCCAAGGGCACGGTGCGCGTCTACAAGTCCGATAAGAGCGGCCAAAAGCAGTTCATCGGCGAAGACGCCATCGACCACACCCCGCGCGACGAAAAGATCCGCATCAAACTGGGTGAAGCCTTCGACGTCGTGGCCGACCGCACCGAGACCTCGTGGCAGTCGCTCGGCAATTGCACGAGCGAGAGCGCGTGGGAGATCAAGCTGCGCAACCACAAAGACGTGGCCGAGAGCGTGGAAGTGAACGAACCCGCCGGGGGTGACTGGACGATTGTGTCCTCCAGTTTGCCGGCGACCAAGAAGGACTCGAGTACCTTCACCTTCGATGTGCGGCTCGCCCCGCGCTCGGAGACCAAACTGACTTATCGCGTACGCGTGCGCTGGTGTTGAGAAGGACTGAAATCATGAAAACCAAGCAATGGATCTCCTGTCTGGCAATCTCCGCGGCGTTCGCCGCCTCGGGCACGCGGAGCGCCTTCGCGGACGCGAAACCACCGGCAAATCCCGCGGCGAGCGCGCACAGCACCTCGACTGCGGACGACCGCAAAACGGTCAGCATCACCGTGTACAACCAGAACTTCGGGCTCGTGCGCGAAGTGCGCGAGCTGCCCGCCCTGGGCAACGGCAAAGTCGAACTCGAGTTCCGCGACGTGGCCGCCAACATCCAACCCGAGACGGTGAGTATCAAGTCCGTGGGTGCGGGCGGGGGGCTCTCGGTGCTCGAACAAAACTACCGCTACGATTTACTCACGCCGCAGACGTTGCTCGAAAAGTACGTCGGCAAGCGTGTGCGCGCTTATCGCTACCACGAGCAAACCGGCAAAGAAGACGTAGTCGACGCCGACTTGCTCTCGGTCGAGGGCGGCGCCGTGATGCGCATCAACAACGAGATCACCTTCGGCTACCCGGGGCGCCTCGCGTTCCCGCAAGTGCCGGACAACCTGATCGCGAAGCCGACCTTGGTCTGGCTGGTCGACAGCGCGGCCGCCAAGCAAACCGTGGAAGTGACGTACCTGACCCAGAACCTGAACTGGTCCGCGGACTACGTGTTGGTCGTCGATGATGCCGAAAAAAAAGGCGATCTGAACGGCTGGGTCACGCTCGTGAACCAATCGGGCACCAGCTACAAGAACGCCGAGCTCAAACTCGTTGCGGGTGACGTGAACCGCGTGCGCCCCGAAGCGGTTCCGGTGGCCTACGGCTACGCGATGGCCAAGTCTGCCCGGGCGGAGGCCCCGCAGTTCCAAGAACAAGGCCTGTTCGAGTACCACCTGTACTCGCTGCAGCGCCCCACCAACGTGCTGCAAAACGAGCAGAAGCAAGTGAATTTGCTCAGCGCCGCCGGCATCGGCGTGAACAAGAAGCTGATCTTCTTCGGTCAGCAGTATTGGTTCCGCGGTCAATACGGCCAGGTCATGTCCAACCAAAAAGTGGGCGCCTACCTGGACATCCAAAACAGCGAACAGAACCGGCTCGGCATGCCCCTGCCCAAAGGCACGCTGCGCGTGTACAAGGCGGACAAGAGCGGCGCCAAACAGTTCGTCGGTGAAGACTCGATCGATCACACCCCGCGCGACGAGAAATTGCGCGTGAAAATGGGCGAATCATTCGACGTAGTCGGCGATCGCAAACAGACTGAGTGGCACGAACTCGGCACCTGCACCTCCGAGAGCGCCTGGGAAATCGAGATTCGCAACCACAAAGACACGGCGATCGAAGTCGAAGACTACGAGCCGATCGGCGGCGATTGGACGATCGTCTCCTCCAGCCAGGTCGCGGAAAAGAAGGACGCGAACACCTTCACCTTCAACATCAAGGTGCCGGCGCGCGGCAAGACCAAGGTGAACTACAAAGTGCGCGTGAAGTGGTGCTGACTCGGAACGCGTGAAGCCGTTTGGAAGGGCGTGCGGAGCGCGCCGTGTTTCACAACGCAAAGATACTGTGTTCGCAAAGTATCTTCGGGTTGAGCGCCTCGTTCGCGGCGAAACGGCGCTCTCGGCAGGGCCGTGGTGCCGGGCAGAGACCGCGTGGCCCTAGAAAGGGTACTGTGTTTACACAGTACCCTTTCGCGTTCAGAACCCTGCTCTGCGCGCGCGTCGGCCGTCTAGGAACGACTCAGGCGACCGCGGCGCGCGAGATCCGTGGCTCGCTCTCTGCTTGGCGCGCAGCGAGGCTTTGGCCTGGTCGAGGTCCCGCGAGCTTCGCATTCCGGCGATTCACTTGCGAGGGTCAGGTGTTTCGCGCTGCGCGCGGCACGCGGGGAGTAACAATGCGGTCACGCAGAGTGACCTCACCCGGGGTGCGGCCACTGCGCTAGAGTGCGGGCTGCATGGACACCGCCAATATCTTGATCCGTGAGGCCACGCGGGCCGACGTGCCGCGGCTGGTCGAGATGAACCGCATCGCCTACCCGGTCATGGCCAAAGAAGACGTGGTGTGGGGCGAGCGGCACTTGATTAGTCATCAAAGGATTTTTCCGCAGGGTCAGCTGGTGGCGGAAATTGCGGGCACGGTGGTGGGCGCGGTCGCTACGTTGGTCGTCGATCTGGGCGCGAATCCGCTCCGCCATCACACGTGGCCGGGCATCACCGACAGCGGCTATTTCACGAACCACGATCCCCGGGCCGACACGCTGTACGGCGCGGACGTGTACGTGGACCCGCAGTATCACGGTCGAGGCGTGGGGGCAGCGCTGTATGAAGCGCGCCGGCAGCTGTGTAAGCGCCTGAACAAACGCCGAATTTTGGCGGGCGGTCGGCTTTGGAACTACCACGCGCATGCCGCCACGATGTCGCCCGAGGAGTACGCCGAGCGAGTAGCGGCGGGCGAGCTCTCGGACAAGGTGCTCAGTTTTCAACTGCGCGAAGGGTTCAACCTGCGCAGCGTGATGCCGAACTATTTGAGCGACTCGATGAGTCACAACCACGCGAGCTTGGTCGAGTGGTTGAACCCGGACTATCGCCGCCCCGTCGCGAGCGATCGTAAGGCGCGTATTGCCTGCGTGCAGTATCAGATGCGCAAGATCTCGAGCTTCGAGGATTTCGCGCGCCAGATCAGCTATTTCGTGGGTGTCGCGGGCGAGTACCGCGCGGACTTCGTGCTCTTGCCGGAGTTGGTTTCGGCGCAGCTGTTGTCCCAAGAACCGCCGGTGTCCGCGCTGGAGGGCATTCGTCGGCTCGCGAGCTACGAATCGCGCTTCGTGGAGTTGATGCAGAACTTGGCCGCGCGCCACGGATTGACGTTGATCGCGGGCAGTCACCCCGTCGCGGAGGGCTCCAAGTTGTACAACGTGGCCTGCGTGTGTCTGCCCACGGGTGAAGTCGTGCGCCAACCGAAGCTGCACATCACCCCGAGCGAACGCAAATATTGGGGAATTTCCGGCGGGCATTCGCTGGCCGCGATCGACACACCCAAGTGCCGAATCGGCGTGCTGATTTGCTACGACGTCGAGTTCCCCGAAGCCTCACGTTACTTGGCGGATGACGGCGCGGAGATCGTGTTCGTGCCGTTTTGCACCGACAGCCGTCAGGCGTACCTGCGCGTTCGCTACTGCGCGCAAGCGCGCGCGATCGAAAATCAGGTGTACGTGGCCATGGCCGGCACGGTCGGCAATCTGCCGTCGGTTGGCAACCTGGATGTGAATTACGGACAGGCCGCGGTGCTCACGCCTTCCGACTTCGCGTTTGCGCGCGACGGCATCGCGGCGGAGGCTGATTCCAACGAGGAGACCGTGCTGATCTGCGACGTCGATCTGAACGCGCTCGAGGGTGCGCGTGCGGGCGGCTCGGTGACCCCACGCCTCGATCGCCGTACCGATTTGTTCCGCTTGGTCAGCCATTTGCCCGCCGATCAAGCGCCGAACGGCCCGGGGGACGGTCCGCTCGGCGGACAACCAGGCGAGACGTGAGTGAGCGCGAGCGCGAGCACGCTGCTCACTGCCCGAATTGGCACCAAAGGTAGCCGGGAAGCTGATTGGGGCTTCCGTTCTCGACCCCAGAGCTTGCCACGCAAGGACGCACGCCACACGCCTTGTGATCTTGGCAGAGCGTGAGGCCCGCGCCCACCGCGGCATTCAGCGCGCGGCATTCGGAATGTGACACGTGGATCGGCGTCCAATACCTGTTGTCGTTGGGCGGTGGGGTGTAGCTCAAAAAGCACCCTGCATCGCCCGTGTTGGGGGAGTCGTACGCCGCGCAGTCGCTGTCGTCGTCGCAGTTGAGCGGGATCCGCCCGCCCGTGCAGAGTTCGCTCGATGCCAGGCATTCCCCCGACGTGGTTTGCGCACTCACATCGACCGTCAGACAACACACGCTCTCGCCCACCGGGCACCTCAGCTCGCTGTCGCCGCAACGCACGCTCGGTGGCGGCGGACCGGATGGCACGGTTGGGGCGGGTGGTGGCGCGACGAAGTCACTGTCGACACAGCGCCCGGCGACGCAGGTGTTGTTCGGATCGCACGGCTGACTCACGCAGTCTTCGAGCAACGACACGCGCAGTTCGAGCGATTCGTGCGGCGTGTAACGCAGCGCGCGCCGAGCCACGATGCAGCCGCCATATTGGGCCGCTTCGCACTCCTCCGGGTTGCGGCTCACGCCGGCCACCACGCTCACGCCGACCAAAGCATCTTTGTCCCCCGAAGGCGCCACCACCACGCTCCCTACGTAGCCTCGTGCGTCGCACTCGCTGGTGACCAGCGTCGGCTGCTCCAGCAGCGCGCCCGGCGTACCGAGGTACACGGCCACCCCGCGCCATTGCGCGGGATCCGTACACGGTAGATCGGTGTCGATTTTGAGTACGATCTCGGTCGCGCTGCGGCACGAGGTCGCGCTCAGCACGAGCGCCAGCACGAGTACACTCGAGCGGAGCCAGCGCCGTCCGTTTCCCGCGCTCGCGCGTGGTCCGGCAGCGTTCAAAACCCGAGCTCCAGAGGGGCGCGAACCTGCCCGGGAGTCAACGAGCCATGACCCGGTGCGCGCTCGGTGAGCAGCGCCGCGGCCAAAGTTCCACCGCCGACGGCGGCCACGGCCACGCCCGTCCAGAACCACCAACGATGCGTGATCGGGGTACTCGGTTCGAGCGAGACCGTGAGCGCGCGCGTGCTGCCCGCGCCGAGCACGACCGGCACACTCGCTCGATCGTAGCCTTCGCGCACTGCCGTCACCTGGTGGGAACCGGCGGCGACTACCAGCTCGGCGCGCGGACTGCTCGTGCCCACGCGCAGCCCGTCGACGAGCACCACGGCCCCGCTCGGTCTGGTGTTCACGATCAGCATCGCGGATCGCGAGCGAGCATGCAGCTCCAAACGCAGATCGAGCGTTCCCCCGCCCGGCAGCACGACCTCCTTACGGGCCGGAAAGAAGCCATCGAGCTCGACTTGAATCGTCGCCGCGCCGGCCGATAGCCGGGTGGAGCTGGGCAACGGCGTGGTGCCGATCACGTGGTCTCGCACCAAGACCCGCGCGCCCGCCTGATTGCAGTCGAGGTGCAGCGTGGACACGCGACTGCGCAAATCCGCGAACAATTGTTGTAAGTAGCCGACGGTCGCTTTCTGTTCGACCGAAGCGAGCCGCTCGAAGCGCTCCAAGGCGGTCAGCGCTTCCGGAAACTCGCCGAGCATTTGGTGAGCGCGGGCGATGCTGTAATTCAGCCCGACGTTCGCCGGTTCGAGCACTTGGGCTTGCTCGTACAATCGCAATGCATCGAAGTAGCGCATCTCGAGCATGGCTCGGTCGCCTTGCAGCTGGACCTCGCGCGCGCCGCTCGGCTCTTGCTCGGTCGCCGCGACGGGCGCCGCATCTCGCGGTGGCTTTGCGAACGCCGGGCCCGAAAAAGCAATCGCCGTCGCGACAACGCCCGCCACCAATTCCCGAGAAGAAAGACCACCCATCGCTGTCCGCAGGCCTAGCACGGCGGTCGCGACGCTTTAAACGAGATCGAATTGATGGGATGGTCACGCGCATCGGACCGGGTGCGGCGCAGCCTTCGGCGTCCCAGCGCGCCTCGGCGTCGTGGCCCGACGGCGGGCCCGACGGCGCGCGTGGGTCGCGCGCGCGTGGGTCGCGCGCGCGTTCGCTCACGCCCGCGCGTTCCGTGTGGGCTCTGCTCGCGCGGCTCGGTGTCAACGCGCTGGCACCCACGGGCGAGGAACAACGCGCGCACATGTCCTCACCCGCGGCTGGCGCGACCATGGGGCTTGCGTTGATGCAAGTCGAGACAACGCCTCAACCGTCCCAGGCTGAGCCTTAACCTTTCGTGGCCGTGGCCGACTTGGTCTCACGTGTCGACTATCATAGGCCTGTTGGTCGTGTTCGGTGCTGTGCTCGGCGGGTTCGCCATGAGCGGCGGCCCGTTCCCCGTGTTGCTGCAGCCGGCCGAGTTGGTCGTGATTGGCGGCGCCACCGTGGGCACGGTCATCATCTCGGCTCCCGGCAAAGTGATGTCGCGCGTGACGGCGGCCTTGAAGAAGGCCTTCTCGAATCACTCGCCAACCAAGGCGGACTATCTCGACTTGTTGAAGCTGCTGTACCAAATCTTGGCTTTGATTCGGCGCGAGGGCGTGCTCGCGCTCGAGCCGCACGTGAGCGATCGCGCTTCGAGCTCGTTGTTCGGCGCTTACCCGACCGTCACCAAGCGTCACCACGCGATGGACTTCCTGGTCGATGGCTTGAAGCAATTGGTCGATGGTTGCTCGGCCGAAGAGCTCAACATGTTGTTCGACGCCGAGCTCGAAACGCACCACGCCGAAGACGCGCAGCCGATTGGTTTGATTCGTACCGCCGGTGACGCCTTGCCCGGTCTCGGCATCGTCGCCGCCGTGCTCGGTATCGTGATCACGATGGCGCACTTGGATGGCGGTCCGGAAGAGATCGGCCATCACGTCGCGGCGGCCCTGGTCGGTACCTTCCTCGGCATCTTGCTGTGCTACGGCATGGTCGGTCCGATGGCGACCAGCGTGGAGATCCAGGTCGCCGCCGAAGGCCGCTACATGATGTGCGTCAAAGAGGCGGTCGTGGCCGCCGCCCGCGGCGTGAATCCTGCGATTGCCATCGAGTTCGCGCGCCGCGCCATCTTCTCCGACGAACGGCCGTCCAGCGCGGAGCTCGACAAAGCATTCGCGGAACTGAAGGGCAAGTAGCGATGGCCGGCGCTTCAGCTCAGAACGGCGGTGGGCCGCGCATCATCATCATCAAGAAGAAAGGCGGCCACGCGGCGCACCACGGCGGCGCTTGGAAGGTGGCGTACGCCGACTTCGTGACCGCGATGATGGCCTTCTTCATGGTGCTCTGGCTCGTGTCCCAGACCGACCAAGAAACACGCACGGAGCTGTCGGACTACTTTCGCACCGGCGTGTTCACGGGCGCACCCTCGATCCTCAATGGTGGTAGCGGCATCCAGAGCCGCGGCTACTTCGATGTCGTCGGCTCTTCGCATACCCAGCCCGAGCAAGTGACGTTCGAACGTGTGTCGCTGGCCGTGCGCGCCAAGATTGCGCAAATGATCAGCGAGGATCCGGGGCTCAAGGACGTTCGCGAGCAGATCAAAGTCAGCGTGACCGAAGAGGGCCTCTTGATTCAGATCTTGGACGGCGGGCAGAACCTGCTGTTCGATTCGTCTTCGGCCGAGCTGAAGCCAAAATTGACGGAGATTTTGGCGAAGATTGCGCCGGTGCTCGCGCGTTTGAGCAACCAGATCCAGGTGCACGGCCATACGGACGCGCGCCCGTTCCCCGCCGGCTCGAACCGCTCCAACTGGCAATTGTCCTTCGAGCGCGCGGATCGCGCGCGCGCGATCTTGGAGAAGAGCGGCCTGCGCACGGGGCAGGTCTCGGGCGTGTTCGCGCATGGAGCGACCGCGCTGATGAAGCCGGACGAGCCGTTCGCGGCCGAGAATCGGCGGCTGTCGATCTTGGCCGTACGCAAGGGCATGGAGAAGGTCGCGGCGCGCGGCGAAGGCACCGGCGACGAAGAAGACGAGCCGCCCACGAAGCCCAAGGCCAAGGGCGAACGCGCGGGTGGGGGCACCGGTAAGAATAGCCCCAAGCCCGAGCCGACCGCGGACTGAGTTCGACGAGCCCGCGCGCTCAGCTCGAGAGCAAGGGTTCGAGTTCGAGCACGATCAAGCCGTGCTGGAGCGCGGCGTCGAGCAAGCGATCGCTGCTGGCCCCTCGGGGCAGCTCGACGTCGAAGCTGCCGACGCGAGCGCGCGCCTCGAGCCGAACCCCCGCCTCACTCAGTGAGCGCGAAAACTCCGCAATTTGCGCGCCTTTGACCGAAATGGCGTAGCGCGTGCCCGCCGCGAACAGCTGACCCGGTGGGCCGTGCGCTACGAGCGTGCCTCGTTTGACCAAGAACAGCTCTTCACAGCCATCGAGCAACGTTCGCTCGGGGCTCGGAGAAGGGGGCAACGCCGCGGACACGATCACGCGAGCGTGCGTGGCCGCCTCACCGCACAGGCGAGTGATGTAGTTGGCCGCGGGCGCATCGAGATCGCGCAGCGGCGTCTCCAAGCACACCACCGGCGGGTCGGTGAGCGTGGCGAGTGCGATGCCCAGAGCGCGCCGTTGATAGGGCACGAGCTGCGCGAGTTTGCGCTTGCCGAGCTCGACGAGCCCGTAGCGTTCGAGCGCGCGCTGAGTGTCTTGCGCGGCGCGCTTGGCCGAGCCGTGACTCAGCCGAGCCGCGTGCTGGAGGTACTCGAGTACCGTGAACGACCCGGGGAGCGGCACGTCACAGGCCGCGAAACCCAAAATTCCGCGCGCAATCGCTAATTCTAGCGCGCAGTCCAGGACGTGCGCGCTGCCGCCTACCGCGCGCGTACGGCCCGTGAGTAGCTGCAAGAGCGGCGTCCAATCACCGACCAGCCCGATGCGCTGCGCGCGCGAGTGCAGGTTGAGCGGCGCGCCCCAGCTGACCCCCGCCGAGCTCAGGCTGAATTGCCGCAGCTCGAGCGTCGGCAACGCGTCGCTCGAAACTACGGCGGGTGCACTCATCGGATCACGGATCGATCTGAGTCATTTCCATCAACGCGAGCGGCTTGTCGCCCGCGTGCGCGACGAACGGGGCCAGCGCGCGCACCAGATCGAAAAACTGCGACGGCAGCAAGGCCGCGGCCGGCGGCGTGTCGACTTTCACGCCTTCGATCCCGAGCAAACGCCCGATCAAGGTGGTGTCGGGGGGCGGCAGCTCGACGATCGGGCCGTGTTCCGGCACGCGCCCGAGTTTGCGCGCGAGGGCGACGGCTTGACGCAACCCCCCCAATTCGTCGACCAATTTGTGTTCGAGCGCTTGCTGACCGGTCCACACTCGGCCCTGACCGACTTCGTTGACCTCGGCCTTGGTCAGTTTGCGACCACTCGCCACGCGGGTCAGGAACACGTCGTAGAACTGCGCCACCTTGCGCTGCAGCTCGACGTGCTCTTCCGGCGTGAAGGGGCGGAAGATCGACTCGGCGTCCGCGCGCGGTGCGGTCTTGTACACCTCGACGTTGACACCGATGCGCCGCATCAACTCGGCGACGTCGGCCTTCCCGTAGAAGATGCCGATGCTACCAGTGATGCTGAGCGGGTTGGCGAACACGCGCGTGCCGGGCGCCGAGATGTAATAGCCGCCGCTGGCGGCCGAGGTGCCCATGCTCACGATCACCGGCTTGACGGCGGTGGTGAGTTGAATCTCGCGGTAGATCACGTCCGCGGCCATGGCCGAGCCGCCGCCCGTCTCGACACGCAGCACGACCGCGCCCACGCGCGGGTTTTCACGCGCTTTTTTCAGGCTTTCCGCGATCGTGTACGACCCGACCAAACGCGTGCCCAAGAGCGGGATGGTCTGGCTGCGGCCGTCCACCATGTCACCATCCACGTAGATGATGGCCAGACCGGTGTTCTCGCCGAAGTACTCCGGCGCGCGTGGCGCGCGTCGGTCTTCGATCAACCGTACGGGGTAGCCGAGCAGGGATCCGGTTTCGTCTTCCAGCTGATCGTCGAAGGCAAACCCATCGACCAGACCTGCGAACTTGGCTTCGGACGCCACGAACGGGCCGCGCGCGATGCGTTTGCGCAGCTCTACGGCGTCGATCTTGCGACCCGCCGCGACTTCGAGGGTGAAGTTCTTCTCCACCTGTTGCAGCAAATCGATGTGGTCAGCGCGTGCCACGTCCGTCGCGCTCTCGCGCATGAACGACTCGGGCGCGCTCTTGTGATCGCCGATTCGCACGAAATCGGCTTTGATTCCGAGTTTCTCGAGCAGGCCACCGAAGTACATGAAGCGCGACTTCAAGCCCGCAAAGCGAATGCCGCCGGCCGGATTGAGCAAGATACGGTCCGCCGCCGCACACAGGTAGAGCGACGCGCCGTCGCCGTCTTCGAGGTGGCAGAGCACCTTTTTTCCCGCTTGGCGCAGGTGATACACGGCGTCACGCAGCTCTTGCGTGTGGGCCATGGAGTTGGCGGGCGCGCTGCGCAACTCGAGCACGACCGCGGCGACGGTGGGCTCGTTTTCGGCCATATCCCACAGCTTGCGCAAGAGCGAAGTGTGTCCGCGCGTATTCGGCGTATCTTCGATGCGCAAGCGCAGCGCGTAGCGCGGGGCTTCGGCGGCCGCCGGCTCACGGTAGCCTTTGGCCGCGATCTCGAGGCCGAGGTTGTCTTGCGCTTTGCCTTCCGCGCTGGAGCCCAAGGCATTGCCGAACATGCTGCCGCCCGCGACTTCGGCCGAGCCCGAGCTGCCGTTGAAGTTGAAGGCGAACGAGGCCGAGGCCAGCCACTGACGGCGGCCGGCGTCATTGCCCGGGTCGGAGTACGCGAAATCACCGCGCAAGCGACCGAGCTCGGGGACGTCCACCCCCAAGGTGGCCTTGGGGATCCAGTAGCCGTTGTTGCGGCTGATGTATTGAGTTTCGAGACCCAGCTCCACGGCGCGCGTGCGGGCGGGGCGCAGCGCGACCGCGAAATTGTACGCGCGATCGATGTACCCGCCGGACTCGTTGGTCGGCGCGTTCAGGTTGTGACCCACCACCGCGAAGCCGAAATAGTCACTCGGGCGCGAGGTGAACCCCAAGGACCAAGAGGAGAGGTCATGGGCCCGGCTCTGGTTCGAATACGAGCGCTGCAGCGAAAACCCCAGCGAAAAAGAGTTGCTGGGTTTGAAGGCCAGGCCCCAGGTCAGCCACTCGTAGCGCGCGCTGTCGTCGCCGAACAGCGTGCGCGCCGCCACGCCCGGAGGCGAGACGATATCGAGCCGCAGGCCCGTGGCCAGGGACAAGAAGGGGATCGGGAACGCGAGCGCGAAGGCATGGCCCTGATACGTGGCGGTCGCGCTCTCGTTCAGGAACATGCCGGTCCAACGCAGCTCTTCACGCTGCATGAAACCGAGGTTCGCCGGATTCACGACCAACGCGGTCGAGTCTTCATCGCTGACGGCGCTACGGCCGAGCGCCGGTAAGCGCGTGGGCTGGTCACGCGGAAACTGCGCGCTTGCTTCGCGCGCACCGAACAGGCCCAAACCGAGCAGCAGCGCGCTCGTGGCAGCGCGCGGGAATCCGCGAGGCGAGAGCGCCATCAAACGATGCCTCGCGCCTTCGCGACGGCCATGATTTCGGGCTCCCGCAGCGCCAGCTCGTCATTGTCTTTTACCGGTAAGAAGCGCGATTCGACGCCGGTTCGGGGCAGGTGCAGGAACGCGGTGGGCAGGTAGCTGGTGACTTCGTTCACGAGGCGTTCGAATTGCACGACGGGCTCCCCCTCGACTTTTTTGTTCACGGTAAAATACGTCCATTTGATGTCGAGCCCGAGCAACGAGGCCGCGTCGAAGTAAAAGACGTTGGTTGCGAACACGCGTACGACCTTGGGGTCGAAGCGGGGTGGGATGCGGAACTCTTCCAAAATGCAGAGCGTGTCGTCGACGTAGGCGGGGATGCCGCCGCGGTCGCTGGCGAGCTTGTCGACCACCTCGGCGGTGACCGGCTTGCCGTGCGCCAGATGGAAGCCGATGATCGCGGGGTCGAGCGTACCGCCCATGTTGTCGATGTTGGTCATCAGGATCACTTTGCCGCCGCGCTTCACGAAGGCCTCGAGCAGGCCGCTCTCGCGCAGCGCGTCCGGCAAATCGCCGTGGCCGGGCGCGTGTTCGCTCGGCTGCCCATTTTTGTCGATGAAAACGTCGCCGGCGGGCGTGACCCGGAGCGACAAGTGCTGGTTGAACGTGGCGATGTTCTTGCCGTCCAAATCAGTGCCGAGGGCGGCCCGGATGCCTTCCTCGGTGGAGTGGCTGGTCATCAACCAGAGCGGAGGGATCGCTCCGTAGCGGCGCTCGACTTCACGCATTTCGGCACGTCGCAGGTCGAGAAAGCTCTTGCCAGGGATGGCGTCGACCAAGGCCTTGATCACGCCACCCATGCGCGTGGCCATGCCGCCCGCCAGCACCAACAACGCGACCTGCCCGCGGCGTAATGCATCGGCCCCGAGCTCGATCAAGCGCCGGTACTCGGCGCTGTCCGGAGCGGGCAATCGTTGCAGATCTTCGGCGCCCGGCGGGGAGATTTGGCCTTTGACGAAATTGTCTTCTGCGCTCTCCGTGCCTAACCTCGAAGCAAGCTGCTTGAAGCGCTCGGGATCGAAGCGGTGGTGCGCGAGGCGCGCCTGAACGTCGGGAGGGAGCTCTGCCAGTTGCTGATCGAGCGAGAGTGCCATTGCGGCGCAGGCTAGCACCGGTCGGTTCCGGCGATCAGCATCCATGTTCAGCGCCGGATTGTCGATGGTCCGCGGATTTTCTGATGCTATCGTGGCCGCCTAGTGGAAAATGCGACGAGCATGAAGGGCATCATCTTGGCGGGTGGCAGCGGGACGCGGCTCGATCCGTTGACGCGGGTCATCTCCAAACAGCTGCTGCCCGTCTATAACAAGCCGATGATCTACTACCCGTTGTCGGTGCTGATGTTGGCCGGCATCCGGGAGGTGCTGGTCATCTCCACGCCGCAAGATTTGCCGCTGTTCGAGCGCCTGCTCGGCACGGGAGAAGACTTGGGCATGCGCTTCCGCTACGCGGTGCAAGCGGCGCCCAACGGTTTGGCGGAAGCGTTCATCATCGGCCGTGAGTTCGTGGGCTCGGATCCGGTATGCCTGATCTTGGGCGACAACATCTTTTATGGCTCGGGCCTCGCGCCGCAGCTGCGCAAGGCGCGCACCGAGCTCGACGGCGCGACGCTGTTCGGTTACCGCGTCGACGACCCCGAGCGCTATGGCGTGGCTGACGTCGGCCCCAACGGTGAGCTGCTCGGCATCGAGGAAAAACCGGCGCACCCCAAGAGCCGGCTCGCGGTCACCGGTCTTTACTTCTTCGACAATCAAGTGCTCGACATTGCCAAGAACATGAAGCCCTCGCCGCGCGGCGAGCTGGAAATCACCGACGTCAACAACGTGTACGTCGCGGCCGGGCGCGCGCGCTTGGAGATTTTGGGTCGCGGTCAAGCCTGGCTCGACACCGGCACTCAAGAGAGCCTGCTCGACGCGAGCCACTTCGTGGCCACGCTCGAACGCCGCCAAGGCACGTCGATCTCCTGCATCGAGGAGATCGCCTATCGCATGGGCTTCATCGACGCCGCCCAGCTGGGCCGGCTCGCTGACAAGTGCGGCAAGAGCGAATACGGAAAATCCATGCGCCGCGCGCTGGAAGAGAAGATCTAGAGCCGAGTCATGTCCTTGCTTCGACAACCCAAGTGTGTGCTCGTCACGGGCGGCTGCGGCTTCATCGGCTCGGCCTTCGTTCGCTACCTATTGGCGGAGCCCAGCTTTAGCGGGCGGCTGGTGAATTTGGATCTGCTGACCTACGCTGCCAATCCCGACAACGTGGCCGAGGCGGCCAAGAGCGAACGCTACTCGTTCGTCCAGGCCGACATCACCGATGCCGAAACCGTCGCGCGCGTGTGCCGCGAACACGCGGTCGATACGCTCGTGCATTTTGCGGCGGAGAGCCACGTCGATCGCAGCATCCTCGGCCCGGGCGCATTCGTGCAGGCGAACATCGTGGGTACGTATCAGCTCTTGGAGGTGGTGCGCGCGCAGCCTCAGATTCACTTTCACCACGTTTCGACGGACGAAGTGTACGGCTCCTTGGGCGCGACCGGCCTGTTCCACGAGACCACGCCTTACGACCCGAGCTCGCCCTATTCGGCTTCGAAAGCGGCTTCGGATCACTTGGTCCGCGCGTACGCCCGCACCTACGGCCTCTCCACCACGCTCTCCAATTGCAGCAACAACTACGGCCCGTATCAGTTTCCGGAGAAGCTGATCCCCCTGATGATCATGAACTTGGTCGATGGTAAGCCGCTGCCCGTGTACGGCACGGGCGCCAACGTGCGTGATTGGTTGTACGTCGACGACCACGTTGAAGCCATTTGGACGATCGTGCAGCGCGGTGAGCGCGGTCAGACCTACAACATCGGCGGTGAAGCCGAGTGGGCGAATCTGGCCCTCTTGCACAAGCTGATTGAAGTCGTGGCCCGCGCCACGGGTCGAGATGCCGAAGCGCTGCGCGGGCAAATCACGTTCGTGCCCGATCGCCCGGGTCACGACGCTCGCTACGCGATCGACTGCCGCAAGTTGAAGTCGGAGCTCGGTTGGTCACAGCGCCACGACATCGAGAGCGGCCTGCTCTCCACGGTGCGTTGGTACCTCGAGCACCCGGACTGGATTGTGCGCGTGAAGAGCGGCGCATACCGCGAGTGGCTCGACCAAAACTACGCGGACCGCCGCTAGGCGGCCGGTCCGGCCGCGTCGGCGCTTTCGCTCGAAGCGGGCGCGGGCTTGCTGCGCGAAAGCAACCACAGCCCGAGCCCGAGCGAGATCAGCATGGCCACGATCTGTGATGCATAGCTGATGAAGGCGATCGCCGCGCCCGAGGAACGCAGGACCGCGAGCGGGAAAAACAAGGCCAACCCGGTGTAGGTCCCGATTTGGAAGGCGCCGAACAGGCCCGGCCCGGCCGGCACGATCACGCCCAAACCGAGCACGCCGAGCACGACGCAGGTTTGCGCGAACGAGGCCTCGATACCGCAGCCACGCATCAAGATCCATTGGCCCACGAACTGAGACAACCAATAGAGCAGGGTCTCGCCGAAGAAGCGCACTGCATTTTTGGGCGAGCCGAGCACGCTCAACCCATCTGCGAGTCGCTCGAGCGTCCCGGTGATGAAGTTCGCGAGCTTGAGCGAGAGCGGGCTGAGCACGGCCATCGTCACGCGGCGCGCGAAGTTGCGTGCGAAGTAGAACACGGTCAGCGCGACCGCACCGCCACTGAACACCACGGCCGCGATGTAAATCGCACGGGGGACGATCGAGACCGGTAACGTGATGTCGCCCAAGTGATCCGGCAGCGGCGAGATGAGCGTGGACGAAGCGAGCGCGATCGCCGCCGTGAGCGTGAGCACCAAGCCGTCGACCACGCGCTCGGCGCCCGCCGCGCCGAGCGCCTGAAAGAACGTCACTTTGCCGTCGCGCCCGAGCAAATACGGCCGCGCGGCTTCACCCATGCGCAGCGGGGCGAGCATGATCGTCGCGATGCCCACGAGCCCGATCGCGACCACGCGCGGCTCGGAAATGTCCGGCGCGATCGAGCGCAGCAGCGGCACCCAGCGGTGAACCCGCAGGTAAATGGTGACGACGAGCAGCAGCAAGAACGCGCCCAAAGACCAGGGCTGCACCGCCGAGAGGGTGCTCGCCGGCGGCAACAGCGGGAGACCCCCGCGCTTGAACAGCCAGACGAAGCCACCGGCGATCGCGAGCGACGCCAACACGCGCGGCGCGTAGCGCCACGCAGAGCGCTTTTTCGCGGCTGGCACCGGTGTCCCCTGGCTAGTCGACGGCTGCGATGCGGACACGTCGCGCACGAAAGCAGTGTATTCCGCGCGGGTCAAGCCGTTCCAGCATTGCGAACGGCGCCCCGGCAACATAAAACACCGCACGATGGCTCTGTCGCAAGTCCACGGTTCGCCCGCTCGAGAAGCGCCGCGCTTCAGCTCGGCGCCGAGCGTGCTCGCGAGTCTGGCCGGGCTCGCATTGATCGGCTTGTCGATTGCGCAGTTCCTCGCGTTCGCGAGCGTGCCCGCGGGCCAGCGCGTCGACTATTTCACGCGCAATACCCTGCCCCCGGCGCCACCCGAGATGGCCTTGCCGCTGTTCACGGGTTTTCTGCCTTTGGCGATCGCGTTGCTGCTCTTGCTCGTCGCACGCGAGCGAGCCGTCAACCTCGTTCAGTCCTTCACGCGCATCGTCGCACCCGCGGGGCTGGCCTTCGCGTTGCCGGCATTGTTCACCTGGCAGTTTGGTCAACAGCGACCGATTGCGTTTCTGATCTTACTCGGCGTCTTTGGTCTCGCGCTCGAGCGGTTACTCCGAATCAGCGTCGGCGAAGCATTGGCCGTCGCCAACACACCACGCTTCGCGGACGCCCGCGGCTTCTGGACTCGGTTTACCGCGCGCGTCACGCCCAAGGCCGCGCCCGCGGTAGTGCTGTCAGCGTCGGCCGGCTACGCCGCGTACACCGCGTTCTACACGATCCGACGGCACTTCCAGATTCAAAGTAGCGCGTTCGATCTCGGCATTTTCGACAACTTGCTGTTCAACACGATCAAAGGCCGCTTCTTCGAGTCGCCCGTGATGTTTGGCCCGGGTCACCACAACTCGATCTCGACCCACGCCGAGTACTTGATGGTGCTGTTCGCGCCGATATACGCGATCGTGCCACGTCCCGAGACGCTGCTGGTGATCCAAGCCGTGCTGCTCGGAACGGCAGGGATCCCCCTCTATCTATTCGCGCGCACCATGCTGACGGCGTGGCCATCGGTGGTGTTGGTGTTGGGCTACCTCCTGTGCGGTCCGCTGCACGGTGCGCAGTTCTACGACTTTCACTGGTTGACGCTGTGCCCATTTTTTTACTTCTGGCTGTTCTACGCGATCGCCTCGCGCAAGAACTGGCTATGTGTGCTGATGACCCTGTTGCTCTTCGCGCTGCGCGAGGACATCGCAGTTGGCACCGCGTTTCTCGGCACGTTCCTTTTCATCACCGGCTTGCGCGTGCGTCTGGGCATCATACTCGCCGCGGTCTCGGCCGTTTGGTTCGTCATAAACAAGTTCGTGATCATGCCGTGGGCGGGGCCATGGTGGTTCGACACGATCTACGTCGAGCTGTTCGCGGACGGTAAGTCGGGCTACGGCAACGTGATCAAGACGCTGATCAGCAACCCCTTCTACGCGCTGTCCACCTTCGTGCGTGGCCCGAAGCTCGCGTACGCGCTGCACATGCTCGCGCCGCTGGCTTTCCTGCCGGTGCGACGCCTGGCGTTCTGGTTGTTGTTGGTCCCCGGCGGCGCGTTCACGCTGATGACGACAGGCTATTGGCCGACGCTGGCGATCTCTTTTCAATACACCACGCACTGGATTCCGTTCCTGTTCGCGTGTGCGGCGATGGGCCTGTATCGCATCCGCCAGGGGCACGACGGCCAAGTGCGGATGGTCGCGGCTACCGGAACGGTTTTGGTGCTGTTGCTCAGCCACAGTTACAATTTCGGAGGCATCTTGCAGCGGGAAAGCTTCGTGGGCGGCTTTGGTCGCGTGTCCTTCGACATGTCGTCCAGCTCGCGTGAGCGCTACGCCGAATTGCGCTCCGTGGTCGACAAGATCCCGGCCGAAGCCAGCGTCGTTGCCACCGAGAGCCTCAATCCGCATATCTCGACGCGCAAAGAGGCGTACGTTTTTCGCTACGATACCGGCCCGGTCGATTTCATCTTCCTGAGTAGCAACGAGATGAGCGGCGATCTCAGAAACAGCCTGCGCGAGAAATTCCGCAAAACCCCGTATGGCCTGTTCGCCAAGGGAAAACGCGAGTTTTTCCTGTTCAAGCGCGGGCATGAGTCTGCCGGAACGGCAGAAGCGCTCCAGCATTTGGGCATCTAGTCGCGTCGCGGGTCACGATCTCGCGAACACTTCGCACTCTCGGCGCTTCACTGTATAAACCCCCCTCGCCATGCCGCGGCCCACCCTGACTGTCGTCATCCCCATCTTCAACGAAGAAGAGGTCTTGCCCGAGCTTGCGCGTCGCCTGCGCGAGGTGATTCAGGTTTGGAACGCCCAAATCGAATCCTGGGAGGTGGTGTTCGTCGACGACGGCTCGAAGGACAAGTCGCTGGAACAGTTGAAGGCGTTGGCAGCCGAGGAATCTCGCTTCAAAGTCATCTCGTTCTCGCGCAACTTCGGGCATCAGATGGCGATCACGGCGGGTCTCGATCGCGCCGAGGGTGAAGCCGTCGTGATCATGGACGCCGACTTGCAAGACCCGCCGGAGGTGGTGAGCGAGATGATCACGCGCTGGCGTGAGGGCTTCGACGTCGTGTACGGCGTGCGCACGAAGCGCGCCGGAGAGTCGCTGTTCAAGCGCGTGTCTGCGGCGGCCTTCTACCGCTTGTTGCGGAGCATGTTGGGCGGATTTTCCATACCGGCCGATGCCGGAGATTTCCGCCTGATTGGGCGCCCGGTGGTGCTCGCCATGCGCGCGCTTCGCGAGCGGCACCGGTTCGTGCGCGGAATGGTGGCCTGGGTCGGCTTCCGGCAGACCGCCGTCTATTATGCGCGCCCCGCACGGTTCGCCGGTGAGACGAAATATCCAATCAAGAAAATGGTGCGCTTCGCCATAGACGGCATTGCTTCATTTTCAGTGGTGCCGTTGCGCTTCGCCACCTGGCTCGGTGCGCTTGCGGGAGTCGCCGCCGCGCTGACCGCGGCGTGGGCCATCTACCAACGGTTCTTCGGTACAGGCGTGGTTCAAGGCTGGACGACGATCATGATCGCCGTCGCGTTGGGTTCGTCCGCGCAATTGTTGATGACGGGCGTGCTGGGCGAATACGTCGGGCGCATCTACGAAGAGATCAAGCGGCGCCCGCTGTACGTCACGCAAGAAGAAATCAACTTGAGCTGTTCGGCGGGCGAGCGCCGCTCGGTAGACTGAGCTCGACGGAACATGCCGATTCTGCGTTTGAGCGACGCCCCGAGTGATCTGCCGCGCCTGGCAATGGCGCTCGCGAAGCTCGGGCTGGTCGGCTTCTCGGTCGTGCTGAGCGGGCAAATGGCCTGGTTGAACCTGGCCCAGCGGACCGATTTCGCCGCGCGCAATGTGCTCGGGCAGAGCGGCCGGTCGATCCTCTTGCTGTCCCTGGGCCTCGGCATCGCGTTACCACTCGTGCTGGGCCTGATGCTCGTCGTGCGCCAAGGCGCAGCGGTGGCAATGGCCAGGCTCGAGCGCTTGGCAACGAGAGTGGCACCCGTCGCCGCGTTGTTCATGGTGCCCGCGCTGTTCCTCAGCGATGTCGCTCGCGACAAACCGCTATTTTATCTCGTTACTCTTTTGGCCTTTGGTCTGATTTTGAACGCTCTGCTCGCGAAGGCGTTCAGCTTGGGGGGCGGTGCCTCGCTGGCGGCGCCCATGGAGCGCCTGCGACGGCGCCCGCTCGTGCAGGCGCTGCTCAGCGTCCCGCGCGGGGTGCCCCTGGTATTTGTGCTGCTCATCGCGAGTCTTTGCGCGTTCCTGCTCGCGAGCTACGGCATCGCGCATCATCGCCTGATCCAAGACACTGCCGGATACCTTGCCGTACCCGACAACGTGATGTCGAACTTGTGGCACGGCCGCTACTTCAAGGTGCCCGTGCTGTTCGGTGCGACGACGGCTGGAAACTACCTGACCGTTCACGCGGAGTACGGCTCGCTCTTATTCGCTCCGTTTTATGCGTTGCGTCCGGGCGCGGAGACCCTGCTTTGGGCCGGCGCCATGTTTGCGGGCTTGGCCGCAATCCCCCTGTACTTGCTTGCAGCTCGCAAGTTGGGCCGTGGGCTCGGGGTTTGGGTCGCTGCGGCGTACTTGCTCTCGGCGCCGCTGCACGGTGCACTGCTGACCGGCTTCAGCTGGTTGCACGCGGTGACGCTGTTTTCCTTTACGCTTTACTACGCAGTGGAAAGCCAGCGCCGTTGGCTGGTCGCGCTGTCACTCGTGTTGCTGCTGACCATCTCCGAGCTAGGCCCCCTCAACGTATTCGTTTACGGGCTGACCCTGATCGCGTTGCGCCGAAGCGTGCGCTTGGGCGCACTGATGAGCGCGCTCGCGCTGCCGCTCATCGGATTCAATTTTTGGCTCTCGGCGCGGGGCGCCGTCAATGGCGAGACGCCAGCGTTGTTGTCGACGCTCGACGCGCTGTGCAAAAACCCCGTGTATTTCCTTTGGGACTTGGCGCGTTTCAACAAACTCACGCCGATCTTCCACGCGCTGGCGCCGCTCTGCCTCTTGCCGGCGTTCGAGTTCGCCTGCTTGCCGTTGCTCCTGCCAGGCCTGCTTTTCGTCTCGGCCGCGACGCAGTATTGGCCGAATAGCACGACCGGCTTTGCCTCCGCTTTGGTTTGGTTGCCGGGCAGCTTTTTGGGCTTGGTGATCGCGCTGGAGAGGCGGCGTTCACGCGCTGCCGATCGCGGGCCACTCGCGGCCGTCGTCTTGGCGCTGACCGTGACAATCCTCAGCCATAGCCACAACTACGGTGCTTTGCTGCGTGCGGATGGCTTCGGCGGGCTTCCGCCGGAAACCGTGCGCGCGACCCCGGCCGGGTGGTCGCGCTACGCGGCGCTGCTTCAAACCCTGCAGCCGATCCCTGCGTACGCAAGCGTCGCCGCGACGCCTTACCTGACTTCGTTCGTCTCGAACCGACCAGACGCTTGTGACTTGCTCCGCCCCTGCGGTCGCCCGGACTACCTTCTGATCAGCAGTCGCGAGTCATCCGCTGTCAGGTCCCAATTGAGCGATTTGTTTCAGACGCGCCAGTACCGGTTGATCAAGACCACCTTCAACGAGTTTTACCTGTTCGAGCGAGCTCCCGAAACCGACGACACGCGAGCCGCGCTGGCGCGCCTGGGTTTCGCGGCCAGTGGGTCGCCCCCCTAGCAGGGTTTCCCGCCGGCTCGACTACGGTGCCGCCGTCTTGCACACGGCTAGATCTTTGCGGGCGTTGAGGGTCAGCACGATACCGCGATTGTCGCGCACGGTCTCGGGCACGCGGCAATAGTGCTCGTCGAGGAAGTCCCGATAGATGGGGAAGTCCCTCATCGAGGCGCGATCCGACATCTGATGATCGAGAATCACCCGCGGCAGAGTCGCTTTCAGTTCTTTCAGCAGATGC
>Ga0247757_10000818_pt1 | contig 23884 bp, 12 predicted proteins | sample UWRJL126311R4_FD_180929 | JGI IMG/M metagenome (GOLD analysis project Ga0247757, IMG submission 180929) | Plant litter microbial communities from Arlington Agricultural Research Station in Wisconsin, United States - UWRJ-L126-311R-4 | ecosystem: Environmental > Terrestrial > Plant litter >...
GGCCAGGCGGAGGAAGACGGCGGGAAGGCGCGACAGGACAGACAGGCAGGCGCCGGGGGGGCAGGCCAGAGGGGGCAAGGGCGAGTGAGTCTGGCGGTCGACGATGGGCGGCAGCGGTGGCAGCAGCAGCAGCAGCAGCAGCAGCAGCAGCAGCAGCAGCAGCAACAACAACAACACCGCGAGCCAACGGGGGACAGCCATTCCGAGGACGCACGCCAGATTTGCGGACACACTCTCACACATCCCTCAGGGTCCAGGGCTCGTCCACGGCACCGTGGCCCTGGCCAGTCGCGCCTGTGGCAGTGCGTGGACGTGAACGACAACCGCGTTCTGGACTCGGCGGAAACATAAATGGCCTGACCGGCTGCCGCCCGCTTCCATGCACCACCTACTGTGTGCCGCAGCCCTTGCAGGCCCCTTCCCGCATCGAAGCCGACCCGCAGCAGAGCAACCCTCAGTTGTCCCTCTCGGCGCAGCGCCACGATATTGTCCTCGGCTTCAAGCGTACCTGTCCTGGCCGTCGCCTGTCTGCTGCCGCCTGCTGGCTGCCCCCTCGCCTGGTGTGACGGCGCGCTGACTGCAGACGGGGACAACCAAGAGGCCCGCCCAGAGCCCGTGGTCTTGCGGCGCCAGAGAGAGAAGGTGGCAGAAACAGTCAGAAGCTGCCGCTGGTGTATGTTTTATTGGGTGTTGTGCATGTTTGTTAGGGCGCTCGCTGTTGGCATGCATACCGGCAAGGGAACATGGTTTCCCCGCCGAGGTCTAGACTGGTCTGCTGGCCCGTGGCTGCGGCGCCTTACTGGCGTCCGATTCTACAGCCAAGACACGCGGTTCTGCATTTGCATCCCTCGCGTGCCTTTATTTCCCATCTCTTCTTCCACCACTCTCCGCGAGAAGAAGAAGAAGAAGAAGAATAAGAATAAGAAGAGAAGGAGGAGAAGAACGTGGGTTGCTTCCTGCTGTACCACGACCACTCATCACTGCGAACGTCAATGCCGGCGTCGACACGCATCTTCTATCGATCGCAACCAGGACCGTCGGCTGTTCGCTCCATCCAATCCCGAGTATGACTAGATGGTTGCACGCGTGTTTCCGGCGTCATCACCGTGGATACTATAGCAGATTAACATGCCCGGCACACCCGCGGATACAACCTCTCGATTTGTTCGACGCTGAGCGCGACATGAAGACTGTGATGGGGCTGTCGAGTAGGGTAATCTAGCGCGTAGACAAAATAAGCGCAGGCTCAGCTGCCGGTCGCAAGGTCGCAGTATGCGCATCACGCCACCCGCGTGGCATATCCCCACAAGGGACCTCGTGCATTTATCGTCTGCGAACTTGGCGTTTGATTTGTGGTAGACTGACGAGCTTAGTCGCGTCCTTCGTCACAAGCTACTCTTGACCGCATGCATATATACACCTACAGGCGATCGACGATCTCTGATCCGTGCTAAATCGTGATCCTCACCACGGCTAACGCCGGCTTCCCGCTCGCTGGCTACGATTAGCTTTATTGTTTTTGCAATTGAGCTTGCGTCGCTGTCGTTGCCTGGTCCTCGAGACAAGACGCTATGCCAAGCCCAGATGCCAAGCCGTTAGCGTGCAGAACGCTCTTCATCCTTGACATTTTCTTCGTGATGGGGCGCAACACACCGCCGATGAACATCCACCGACCCCACGCTCATAGCCCGACAACGGCCTCACCCACTCGTAAGGCTGCGCGTGGGTAAAAACGTTTTTTTTGGTCAGCAGCTTACCTGGTGAGGTAAGTCATCATGCACCTATTAGTCACTCTATCCCCTTGCTTTACATGACCCATTGGCCGAGAAATGCTGTTGAAGTGAAATCAAAATACTATTTTTTCCAAATATTTGGCGCCTTCCATGCTCAAAACGTGCTTGCTACTCTAAAGACCACTATTGACAATGTCACAGCGGCAGTTCATTCCCGCTCCGCTTCCTTCACCGCAACTGCATTATCACGCCTAGCTAAAGTGTACAATACAAAGGCCTCCCATCACGCTTGCCGCTTTAGGCGCTACAGCCTCACCCCGAAACCTACCCCCACCACAAACACCAAATTTCTCCCTTGAGAATAGTAACCGTCATGCAGGTATGCATCATTGGTCCCTTGGTCCCATGCTCCCGCCCCAAACTAAACTCTGCAGATCAAAAATCCCCAATCCGCGCTCCTCTCCAACCTCGAGGTCTACCGCCACCTCAAACAGGAATCCGCGCACTACCTCAACAAGAAGGCCTACGGCGGCTACGCTCCCTCCAACGTCGCCGAGGTGTTGAAATATGTACGTTGTCTCCCCCATCCCAAGCCGAAGACAAAGAAGGGAAAATAAAAAAAATAAACATGACAGAAGAAGCGAAGGGTAGAGAGAGAGAGAGGGGGGAAACGTGAACGTGCACTGTTTTATTTATTTATTTATTTATTTTTTTGTAACTGACTTTCTTCCCCTTCCTCCCCAACAGGCTCCCCGCTACTTCGAAGGCGACGTCCCCGACGCCGCCCCCGACGCCCAGGCCGACGGCCGTCGCTGGGTGCACCCCGTCAAGGAGATGTCGGACCTCCACCCCGAGCGCCCGATGACGCTGTTCAAGGGCCCGCATTCGCTGCTGCGCGCGCTGGCTAAGAAGTACAGGCTCAACAAGACCGAGTATCTGCAGCTGTATAACCTGAGGCCCAGGACGAGGATCACCCTGGACCTTATCATCGAGGAGGTGAGTGCTTGGTTGGGAAGGGGGGAAAGGGGGCGGTGGTGGTAGTGAGCGAAGAAGCTGATTCGCGGACAGGCATCGACGCGGTTCACGGACGAGGAGCTGGAGGATATCTTGGCGGTCGTGGAGGGGGTGTTTGCGGAGGAGGAAAGAAGCATCCCCGCCGGGGTCGAAGATATGCAGATGGCGAAGCTGGGGGATGATATGTTGGGGGCGACGAGGAAGAAGAGGAGGGTGAAGCGGAAGGCTTGATGGGGAACAGGGGAGTAACGTAAAAAGAGCAGCGGGTTGGAACGACGTGACGTGCGCGGGAAGAAGTTGGCAAAGAAGCGGTTGCATGATAGGAAACTACCAGTGTCGATGTTTCATAGCACGCATATCCCAAATCAAAAGCACTCCACAACGGTCAAGGGCAAAGGCTGTTTTGAACACTTTTTGTAGATTCCCGTGTACCTAAATGGGTATTCACCCCCGCAACTCATCATCGGCGGATACCACCTACACACCTCGTCGCGGTGAAAAAAAAAGAAGCCAAAGAACACGAGCATGCCATCAATGAACCCCATCATACGCCTCTCACCATGAAACAGCAAGACAGATATATGCGCCAGCCCCATTTTGACACAAGTACAGATGCAAAGAGGGAAACACGTCGACGCGACAACGACCACGCCCCATCTAGTCCTTGCTCTTCTTCTTCTTCTTCTTTTCGCTCTTCTCGCCGTCGTCGTCCCGCTTCCGCTTCTTGTCTTCCTTCTCCGCCTTCTTGGCCTCCTTCTCCGCCTTCTTCGCCGCCTTTGCCTCGCGCTTCGCCGCCCGCTCCGCCTTCCGAGCCTTCTTGGCCTCCTTTTCAGCCTTCTTAGCTGCCTTGTCCGCCTTGCCAGACTTCACTGCCTTGGGCGACTCCTCCTCGTCGGAATCAGACTCTTCGGCGCCTGCATCCGCATCGGCCATGGTCACGTCGGCATCCTCTTCTTCGTCCGAGCTCTCCACTTCCTGGACCAGCTTCTTCGGCGTTCCGTTCGTCTGAGCGTTCTTGGCCTTCTTTGCGGCGGGCTCATCGCCGGTCAAGCCATCGGCATCGGCGTTGTACTTGCGTGCTTCCTTGACCTCCCACTTCTTCCCTCCAGCGACGGGTGTCTGGTTGGCGTTGGGCAGGCTCTTGAGGGGCTTGCCTTCGAGAGCCCGGAGGCGTCTCTCGATAGTAAGTCGTGCGTCGCGGCCGAGCTGCGACTTCTCCTCCTCGGTGGGCTCGTTGTCAGTGTCTGTGGAGCCAACGCCCCATGTGCTGAGGGCATCGACACGCAGACCAAGAGCTGATTTGGCAGCGAGCATACGCGCGATTTTACCCTTGCTGCGAAGAAGTTAGACATGTGTGCATAATATGATGTCTATGTATAAAAGGAACGAAAGTGCGTACTTTTTGCCCGTTGCTTGCCCAACAAGCGACGCATGGAACAGCAGGCCGTACTTGGGTGTATCATGTTTCGTCTGGCCTTGGTTAGCATGATGAAGTTCAATTTAATAACGGCCGAGAGGGAAGAGGGATGTCAAAACAAATCCCACAAATAACGCGAAGCAGCCTTTTCAACAAGGGAAAAAAGGCATTAAAAGAGTAACATGTAGCTCGCTGAAAATAGACTCATAGCCAAGGAAGACGCAAAAAGCTTTGGGAGATGCACGAGTACAACAAGCCCATAAGGCCTAGTCCACTGCTGTATATGCTGTGATCGCAAGACGACTTAGTACGTACCTTCAATGCGCGAAATAGTGCTTTTTCAGCTCCTAAGATCTGGATCGTGCTGCTCGGGTTTTTCGCAAGGGATGTCAAAGATCCAGCATGGGCAATCAGTCGTGCGCCGACCAATTCTCCGACCAAAGCTGTCAAATTTGGAGCCAGTGCCTGCGAAAATTAGTTTAGGAACGATATGTAACCCAGGGGCTCTAAACATACTTGCATACGAGATGTAAGGTAGCTGGAAAGTTGCTGCCGATGTTCAGTGAGATCCACGCACTGTTCAGCAAGCAGCCGCGTTGCCTCCAAATCTTCCTCTGTGATCTCAGTGCCCATGGAGATTTCCGCAGCTGCTTTTACAGCGCTTTCTATCTCTTCAGGTAAAATAGAGCTCAGATCAGCAGAGCGCGCGTTCGAGCGGAACCCACACTTTAAGACTACCTTGCAATAAGCGAGATTATCATTCAGGATTTTAGCAAGCTCCGGAAAGTGCCATCCATACCATTCGCGGACCCTCATCGCGGTTGTGTTCAGTTGTTTGTCAAGGATATCCAATGAGCCAATTGATTGAATGATCATAGTGTCGACCTTGTCAGGGGAGAACCGAAGCTTATGTCGGGAAAGAGAGTGTGCTAGACCCAGTCGAGTCGCGTTGACTTCACTTGGGACCAGGTCTGGTATGAGCGAGGGCAAGTGTTCGCGAATGGCACGGTAAACATCGGCAGTGGAAGACTGGTCGCTGACGATCTTGAGCGACAGGCCGGGCAGTTGCGCGATGGCGTTTCCGAGCTTGGCGTCGGCGACAGCGAGGGACGATTTCGTCTCATCCTTAAGGTCGTTGAGTAGGTTCGAAAGCATGGGCGTAACCTTGCTATCCGAGAGCGCGGCCGCTTCGTTCAACGCCGTCACGGCATTTTCAAATTTCTGGGTGTCTTCAGCAGCTGCGCAATGAATGAATAAGATGATGTGCATACAGTAAACTTCTTCAACTTCAGCGCACCGACGGTGCCGTCCACCGAATTCAGGTCACTGTCGCCGCCCTTGAGCAGCTTCTTGTCCTTTGCTTTGAAAAGCGCATAACCGGCGCTAGAATATAGTGTTAGCCTGCGCGGCCTCGCCATTGAAGTGGTACTCCATCTACCTAGTCTCGCTCAAGACGAAGATACCCATTGTTCCTGCTTCGTCCGTCTGAAATTGTTGGGGAGCTCTTTCCGAAGGGTCGCAGGGCAGTTCAAGGCTGTCTCGGTTGGGCAGACACTCCACCTCTTTTAGTTCCAGTAGTCTTCCCTGCGGCAGCAAGTGCGGGTTGCAGTCGTCACGTAGAGGGGAGGCAGCTGTGGGTGCGAGCTTCCGAAAAACCTCGAGCAAAAAAAGTTCACCGTGCTGCAACCGTGCCAAGCCGCTAACGAGCTAACCGCAAACGCACAAGCGCCTGTCGCCAATTAGATCGTGGGCCTCACCGTCCTGTGTATGCACTCACTCATCATGAGCACACTTCGAATTACGTGAGGATTCCGTCCTCGCGGCCCCACCACCACGCACCATGTCCGCTTCTGGTGAGCGAAAAGCCTCAGCCTCCCTGAGTCGTTCCATTCGAGGCACAACCCCACGAGTTGCCGACCTCGCATCGACCCCCGAAACCCCTCGTACACCCCAGCTCGGCCGATCCGTATCCTCTCTCTTTGGCTCTCCTGGTGGAAGCTTTCGTACAGAAGATGAATATGCTGTAATTGAGATAGGCTCGCGATATATTCGTAGCGGTTTCCCGGGGGAGAGCACCCCACGCTGCACGCTATCTTTTGGCCCGGAGGAACAGCGTAGGGTGGGAGATTATCGGCGATGGGATCCAGATTACGCGCACCACAGATCGAAGCGAAAGACAGACCTAGATTGGGGGCAAGCGCATGAATTGTACAGAATGGACCTGAGCCATGTAGATCTTGGCCTGGTTGAAGATAAATTTGAAAGAGTCATGCGTGAGATATACGGTAAATACTTCCTGTTGGACACCAAGCCACGGCGGATACTACTTGCTTTGCCTCCGAAGATGCCCCACCCGCTTCTGTCTACTTTTCTGGACGTGCTTTTCGGGAGCTTCCAAGCGCCAAGCATCACACTCATGTCATCGCCAGTTTTGTCAACTGTTGCAGCGGGACTGCGATCCGCGTTAGTAGTGGATATTGGCTGGTCGGAGACTCTCGTCACCTCGGTGTGTGAGTTTCGCGAGATCCATGAGGAAAGAACGGTGCGAGCTGGTAAATTACTCAGTGAAGAGATGGCAAGGGTATTGGACGCTGCTGTGGCCGATCATGCCGACGAAGACGAGCTTAACGAGGAAATTTCGTTCGAAGAGGCAGAGGAAATCTTGTCACGTGTGGGGTGGTGCAAGTCGAAACCGAAGTCAAATCGACGGACACTCTATTTCCCAGCGCGAACATCGCCAATCTTGGAAGAATTCGAAGATGCTGTCGAAGCACCAGACCCTACCGTGACTATCCCGCTATATAAAACTTCGCCATCGGAGATTACAGTTCCTTTTGCGTTGTTGGCCAAACCTGCTGAGGTTGTTCTTTTCGCTCCCGATACTGCATTGAACGAATTTGACGATCACGAGCTACCACTTCATCATCTCATATACCGAGCGCTTTTGGTGCTCCCAATAGATGTACGTCGTCTGTGTATGTCACGAATTGTCATTACTGGAGGTGTATCGGCCCTTCCAGGATTGAAAAGCCGTATCCTTGCGGAGCTCGAAGCTCTCGTGCAGCAAAAAGGCTGGGACTCCGTCCGCAACTATGGTTCCGCCAGTGCGCATCATGAGCAGCTCTTACGGCAGCGTCGGGAAGCTCTTGAGCTACAAAGGCAGGAAGGCGATGACAAGGTGTCAGAGTCATTAGACCCTGACAACCCGCTTTCTCCCGGATTGCAAAACCCAGAGGAGGATCCAATCGACACAAAGCTTGCCCACGCCGCACTCCGTAATGGTCCGCCGCCTATGAGCATGATTGGAGGCGCTATTCGGGGCGTAGAGACGTTAGGTGTTTGGGCAGGCGCAAGCTTAGTTGCTCAGCAGCGTATCAAAGGTATTGTCGAGATCGACAGAGAGCGTTATCTTCAACATGGACTGCAGGGCGCGAACAAGGAGAAAGAGGTATCTGTCCTACCGCAGCGGCAGAGCATGGGGCCTAATGTGGGGAGAGGCGCAGGGGAGAGAGGCAGTTGGACCTTGGGAGTATGGGCGTAGGATCCATTTACACTGCGTAGACGACTTTTTAAGTATTTGATACCCATACACTTCGTTAATACACGTATACAAAAGGTCGTGTTCGTCTTTGCTTTCTACATTCAGTTGCCTCTTCATGCACTACCCGTACTATTTTCATCAACGCATCCAAAATCTATCTCTTCTCCTTCTCTCAATGCTACATCACCACCCTTCGCGTAAATCTGAGCGTTCAGGGTTTTTTCCATTGTATCCGTAATTTTAAAGGCACAAGGCTGAAACACTCACTCACCAGACGTGCCGCGCTAAAGGCTTAGCTAAACGTCCTGCACTGCTTCATCTGCCTCGATATGCTTGCTTGTTGGCAATGACCTCAGGCATTCAACTTCGTCTGTCAGCTCCACGAGTGGCTGAGCGGGTTTGGGGAGGAAGAGAGGGAAAGCTTCTACCTCGCAGAGTCAACTGGTAGGCCATTTGTGGATGGCCACGTCTTCAAATGATGTATGAGGCCTGGTGATACAGCATCGGATTGGCAAGGCAACCGGACATCCAGACATCCAGACATTCAGACAACTAAGTAAGCAGTATCTCGGCAACCGGGCATCCATGCAAGCTTGCATTGTGAATGACCAATAGCACCTCTGAGCGCCGAAGTTAAAAGCTGCGGGGGTCACCCTTTCAATGGTCCACATAGTCCTTCGAAGTCCTTCTCCTCGTTACCTTCCCCAGCCTTGCCATGTCGGGGCCACTTTTTCCCAGTCCTTCGTCCTCCCAAAATCTCAACCGCGACGAAGGAAGTTGGCATCCGACATCAGCACCAACCCCATCAAACCCATCGTCGAATGATGTTTGGAACCCGGACTCTAGTGTAGATTTTGCATTCGACGACTTTTGGCATTCACAAATGAATCTTGTATGCGTTTTCCTTCCATCGAGGTTACTGTTCTGAGTTCACATAGGTTTCGCCTTCGTCCCCCGCATTACCAAACACAATTCCATCTCAATGGCCGTTTCGTCTAGACCACACTACCCATAAATACATACTTCCTTGTCCGGTGCGCCAAGCAGAACAAGATAAGGGAGCCTCGAAGTTTCCCTGCCGCAGCCATGGTTTCTCTTCAATGGCGGAACTCCGCCGCCACATGGAGAGAGCAAAACACCTTCCGTTTCTAAAGCTCTGTCCAGCATGCAACGAACATTTTACGGATAAGGAGGCATTCGAGAATAATCATGGCTACAAGGGAGAAAGATGCAGTGCGCCCAAAAAACGGCAGCGCACAGATGTAGCAACGCAGACGCAATGGTGGGAATTATACAACACAGTAATGGCGGCCCAGCCTGAAAGGTCTAATGTGTCTAGTAAGTTCGAAATGCGTTATCTAGCATTGCTGCTTATTCTGGTTACTAGCCCCACTGCCAATCAACAGAATGCTTTCTGTCGATGAAACTTCAGCTAGCCATCTACGTCCAGCCTCACCCGCTTATGTGACGCCTTATCAGTTAATAGTTGATTCAGATCCAGAAGACGTCGAACCTCGCTCTGATGTGCAGACAACGAACCACTTAGGAGCGCCGGATACTAGCAACGTTAGTTACGTTAGTCGTATTTTCTACCTCGCTACATCGGCTGACCAATTATGCTAGTAGCGCCAACGAGGATTCCCCCGACCTCTTGAATACTATCCAACTTATTCTATCCCTGATTTAGGGTTTTATCACGCTACAGACCCCGAATGGACGCACTTTACACCTTCGTTTGAACCATCTGTTTCGTCTCCTACAGAGTATTCATATCTTAGCCCACCGCCATCCGAATGTCCTTATGCCTTGAGGTTTTCTGTTAATGAAACCCAAGACTCATCCCGAAATCAAAGCAACTCCATTTCTGTCTTTTGCGAAATCTGTCACGTAGCATTTTCTGGCGAATATCGAAAAGGAAACCTTGCAAGACACAAAAGACAGAAACATAGTTCAGAAAAGCAGACATATCCTTGTGAAGAGCTGGGTTGTGATTTGGTCTTCAAAAGACAGGATGCTCGCTTGAAGCACTATCGAAAGCAGCATCCAGGTAGAGTTGTGGGTGGAAGTTCACGCTAATATAAACTCAAGCTGTAAATTCTGCAAATCTCTTGCATGTGCTTGTGGTCTTCTATCTAACGGAGGCTATAATGATAGCTGCCAATATATCGCAAGCCCTCATCCGCTAGATTGATTATTTGACTGCCATTTTTACATGGTGATCTAGATTCTTATCCAATCGGGTTCCCCATCTACCAGCCAAAGCTACTCTGATGGAATTTATGAGCCCAGTTGTTGTTCGGATTTTGACAACTTTCTGAACAGCCCGCGGAAATCACCAAGTAGACTGACACTAAGTGCTGTACCTAGTTTCTATTAAGTCACTCTTTGTGTGTGTTACGTGTTTTGTGAAGTTCTGTAAAGTATTCAGAGCCATGGCCATCTTGTGTCAATAAAACATCTGCAGCCGTCAAAAATATTGATTTCATTGTAATACTGTACATCGCCTCATAGGAGCCTATGAATCCCTATGCCTAGAAGTGCTAGTGAAATTGTAATCTTAGTAACGCTCCTCTAGTGCGCTAGCTGCTGTTCGTATCAGGTGTTCGATTGGTGCATCTGAAAACCTTGTATGATGCTACTGCAATGCATTTGCGTATACCAACTCCAGAAAACTAATAATAATGATGTGCCTAAGGCCCACAAACAGCATATAAATGGAGGTTAAAATGTTTTATTGGGTTCATTTTAAACAGTTTTCATGGACGAATGAATGGTTTAATGAATGTATTAGGTCAGTTATTATATAGTCTTATAACATAGAAGAAGACGAATCTTGTGATAAACATAAGTAACAACATATGAAATCTCTAGAAGGAATTCCATGGCCCTAGTGATGTCTCCAGGAGAGTAGAGATTTGCAGTTAAGCCTGGGACCAGGCACCATCCCAAGTTTGGCCTCCAAATGCTGCCTCCGAATCCATATATTGAAGTCTCTCATTGAAATGCATATTTGGGGAAGCTGGCCCTGGCATTTCTGGGGTAGTTGTCCCATCTGATCCTAGATGTGGCGCTCTTACAAGCGGACCGGGTGACAGGAGTTCTTTAGCTCTACAATGCATATCGAGTGGACCAACCGCCGCTACCTCGACTTGTCCACCCTCTTTTTCTGTCAATATTTTGTGGCTATCGACGAAAAACAAATCCCAGTGATAGAATTCACTACGAAGGATTCCGTGGAGATCGACAGAATATTCATCCCTACTATTGTCAATTTCACTTGGTTCAACTGTATGACATAGAACAGTCGCGGGAAGCGTGGTCTGGTGTTCAAATTGTGATTGAAGGCCTTTAATGGTAGCACCTAGATACTGGCGCCAAGGGTTCCTCCGATCCAGTATGATGACCATCGTATCATTGTCAATCGTTTCAAGTATTTCTGGCCCCAATGTGTGCTCCCATCGAACGATTTCTTTAACCTCAGAAGAGTCTGGATACTTGTATTTCCAGATTAAATTCTGAACTGATTGTTTGTTATACTCAGTCGGTATGCTTACTTTGAAGTCACCTCCACAAATTATGTCTTGTTGCGTCTTGAATTGAGGTGAGCTGAAGGTAATAGCCATGAATTTCGATACGATAGTTCAAAGTGTGACGTATTGCAGAAGGTGTTCTCGGGTCATTGAATGATCCATAGACGCAAGAACAATGCCGATGATGCGCTTTACCAAAGTTTCTTCCTCCAGAAGTCTTACTATTGCAGTTGTTGAATGGTTGAAGGGTGGACGGTTTGTAGAGCATAAGATATTAAGTGCGTGCTCATAAACCCCTTCCGCGCGGCGCTTCAGTTCTTCCTCAGAAATGCTGTCTATCGTCGATGGCCGAACCACAAATTCGGGTAAACCGCGTTGAAGTTCCGCCTCAATTGCAAAAGCCATAGTTAGAGGGCCTGAACAGCCTGCTACCGCGTTCTGGAGTCTGTTTCTGCGATCCTTGGAGAACTTGATAGTGGTTTGTTCCGTCATTTTGACAACCTAAATTGATGGTTCCAATGAAGATCAGAAGTATGGCTCGTATTCACAAAGAAAGGTGTCAAAAAATGAGTTCGGTGTCGTGCAGCTGTGGCTCCATGCAGCTCTGAGTCGAATGTCTAACTTTGCAAATATCGTGATTGAGTGCTGTGTCGGTGCTTCTAGGAAACATGTTAGTTCTACATGCTACTGTCTTCTTTTATAGTCTCCAGAGCACTTGATAAACCGGTCTATTAAACAGTCATGGGGCAATGGTACCTTTCCTAACAGCTCACTGTGAATGCTACGTACCGGTACCACTGAATGAGCTTGTATAGTTGCACCAGGATCAGCTATGTCACCAGTTCCGGGTTTCGAGTTGTTTTGACTGTTGAATTTCTCTTAATCGCTGTCACAAAAAGTTATGTCCGCTGGGACCGAGCATGAAATGTAACCCCACCGTGGGCGTGCTGTGTGTTGAAGTGATACATAACATAGTCACAACGATGTCCCACAGGACTCGGAATCTTCCCATAGCCATTATTAGTACGGGCCTCGGGGTGACTAGGTAAATTATGAGTGTATAAGGCGTTAGTTTCAAGTTACCCGTTCATGTGGTTATACAGACACTAACATTGTCTATATGGTTTATGCGGCCCCATACTAAGTACTACGAAGCATTAAAATCGAACACAGCTTTATGGAGATGGCAGATATGCAAGCTGCAGCCTCGGGCAAAAAATCAACATAGAAGCTCATTTGCTCAAGTACATAACTATTAGCTCTTTATGCTCGTAACAGAAAGTATAGAGTATAAAAATACTTTTCCTACAGAGGGTAATAAGAAGAGCTATGCTAGTGTTCTGTAGCTCATTGAAGCGATCTGGAGTTCCTGTACTTTGGTCATTAGAAGCTCCTAGTTAATGGGCGTGCACGTTTACGACCGCCGAACACTTTGCTGAGCTCATGACATATACATGCAACAATAACTTGAATATGAAACCTCCGTACGGCTTGATGTTAAAAATGTGTAACAAGAAAGCAAAATTCAACTATTACTTTAGTGAGTGAGAGCACGTGTACATGAGTTACACCGGAACATTCTGCATTGTGCGCACGAGTTGACGTCTACATCCTTATTCGAAGGTGTTTTATCTGCAATTCTAAGTATCAAAAGGTTTTATGTCTCACTAAAGTGGGCCCCTACGGCTCTTGAATATGCCAAATTCTCGCATGTTACGTGACTGGTAGCCAGGTAAATTTGCTCTACGCTCCGGCACGCATGTGGATGATCTTTGTCCTAGCTCTTTTTAAAGTTAGCTCTACACTCAATGAGTCGCGAAACGTTTATTTCCTTCTTTGGTGAGGGTTAGAGAAGGGAAGTGAGTAGTCGCACTTACTAGGCTGTGGGAATAGATTAAGCTAGTTTCGGAGAACACAGCACATATGCACGAGTCAGAGGAGGCTATGACACAGTGATTCTGGAAGTTCTGAATGAATCAGAACCACGTGGAAAGGGAAACGCCATCTTGCTACAAAAGATACACTAGAATGCAGCTTACGGTAGCCTATAGCTTGTACCGCATTCAGAAATTCCTGATTGGCGGATCCGTACCCTTTTCTGTAGGAGCGACCAACGATCCACACTCCTTCATTGATTTCTGAATGAGAGCTTTTGTGGAGTGACACGGAGGGTCTGCCGCACCCGCGCTGGAAAAATGGTGCAGGGATCATAAAGGCTTATGCTGTGAAACGCAGCACAAAGCCTCGCATCGCCATCACTTGCGTGGGACAGATGTGCCAGCGAACCCTGCGCATCGTAGCTATTGTGAAGATCTTTTACCGCACCCTAATATGACGCTACAAACGAATCTTGATGTGTACTGCACAAGGAGATCACTAAGCATTACCCTCTTCCGAGCTTTCAGTGGGATACTAGCGTTTTGACTCTGCGTTAGTAAACAGAGTAAGCCACAATGAACACGGGGTTTTTGCTTTCTCATCCATAGATATAATGCTTCAATATTTTAGAAAACTCATCACCACTATCAAAGTCCCACGAGTCCAGTATGTGGCTAAGCTCGCAGCTGTGTCATTCAATGGGATCCCTATGTGACTCCATCGGCTCGCACTCGCGCTTATCATAATGGACACAATGCCATGATTGGATCAATCAGCTGTAAGAGAGGTACCAACTCACATTTGTATCGCGTCGCCCATGTTGTTAAAAGCTACGTCTAGTAAAGAAGATGAGTCAATGTGCTGCCAAAGTTGCCACTTAGGCTGAGGCCGGCATTTTCGAGGCTGTGATACTAGGTTATTTTCTGAGTTCAGACTCATAGCTGGTTCTTGGCAATCATTATAAGAGCTGCACAAGTTCCTCTACCAAAGCAGCAACAAAGCTACCGCCTTCATCTGTCTCTTTGATTTGAGACATCAGATAAAACTTCAACGTCCAAACCACTACACGATCACCATACTTTTTTCTTCGGATAAAGTCTAGTTATTTAGTGTCGACCTGAATATCAAAGCCTCACCAGTGTTTGGTATGTCTATGCAACAGGACCCTTCGTCCAATACACCTCAGCATCCTCACCTCCAACGCCGTATCTACGACCGCGAAGCCAGAGATCACATCACAGACTACTTAGCGGAGATGGATATGGAAGGTAAACGAAGGTTCAAAGTCACCTACCTCCCTGAAGACGAGTTTCGGACTGCATCGCTCGATGACCCTGTGTTTAACGTCGATCCCTATGAAGAAAAGCCACCTCCTACGAGGCGAGAGATGGACGAAAATCTCACGCTTTCCCAAGAATTTCTTGATGACTACCAAAAGAATGAATCCCATCAACTTTCAATCATGGAACATCTGAAAGGTGTTCTTGATCTGACAGATACGATACATAACTTTGTCATACTAAATGTTGGGTCTGGTGAGATGCTGCGCACCGTCGTTTCTATGGTACATAAGCAAATGGTCCATCGCATTATAGACTCCACCCTCAATCACTACATGGAAAAAGACGCTTTCTGGCCAGCCAACAATCTAATCGACGTTTGGTTTCAAGACAATGATCTGGTGATTGATTGGAACCGTGGAGAGGGAAGTCACAAGTTTCGACGAAAGGAAGGCTGTCTTAACATCGGTGGTGAAGAAGTCGCTCGTATAGTCCCGTCACCGCTCCGCCACAATCGCTGTAACGACTTGTGGATACTCGACAACGTAACCGACGATTCCTTTGTCATTCTGTTGAACGTTGAGAATCCCTGGCGGCAAATTCTGGGAAGAGTAATGCAAGAGGGAAACTTCCGTCCTGCCGTCGTATTGTGTCAAACGGTAGATCATGAGTCTCCGGGAGACAAGGATAGAATTTCGGAGCCACTCAAGCAGATACTCTTGAGCGATAGCTACGAAGCTATCAGTATCCTTGATCCTGGTGTGAAATGCTCAAGAGAGTGGGGTGAATATGATGAGGTCCCATGTCTCCCACCCCTTTCTCTATATTACAGAAAGCGCAGGGTAGACCATTTGGGCGAGTCTCCCGATAGTGTAATAGTTCAGAACTGAATGGATGCTCAATCAAATTGAATACCTGTTTCCATATGTCCTACTCAATTTCCACCCAACAGTTCTACTTGTTGCTGATTAATACCTGTAATTTAAATAGGATTTGTACTTGATCCAATACATTCACTTAATTTACATTTGATTCGGTGATTGTCTTGTGCAAACAACTATTTTTAACGGTCGGATGTAAAACAAATAAGGAAGACACTGACAAGATAGATGTGGATTTGTCTGAAAGCTCGCAATCCCATGATTAGTCCTCAACATGCGAGACTCGGAGTACAAGTGAAGAGAGGCGATTTGCTAACTTTTGCGTTCCGACATCAGCTACACCTTATTTCATTGTCTCCCAGCAAGCTGTTTTTACAGTTCTACCAACAGAACGAAAGATTCACATAGCATCAAAGCCGCTTCTAGCCGTATATTCATACTAGTAAAGATCGTAAGTGGATATAAAAATCTAAAATCAGCAGTCCACCATAAGAAGCTACTATCCCGATTCTCCTTCCTAGCTCCCCCTCTCAGCCTACCAGCTCATCACCCAGCTGCGGCTCTTCCCAAAGGGATACACGACAAGCGCGCCAACTGACAGTCCCACCGAAATCGCAATACCAATCTGAATAACATTGAGATAGATAGGCATAGCAATCGTCATGACCTCAGCCCTGAACGCCGGAAACGCAGCAGCCGTAGCATTGCGAGTAATCGTCTCCGCAGCAATGATACCAGCGAGATGGGAGCCCCTGTTGGCAAGGCCGCTAGGCACCACGACGATCATCCCAGGCACCATGGCAGCGGCCGCGCAGGTGAAACCAAGATGGTTTCTCCTTATGTAGCTGGCGGCTCCGGATTCGGGATCGCTGGCGCCGTTGTTGCTGCCGAACATGTTTTCAAAGACGCGTTCGATGCGCCGGCCAACGCGTGCGTAGAGGTTACCCAGGAGACCTAGAGTGAGGCCGCCCATTGTTGCAGCGAGTGTGAAGGAGCCTTTGGTGGCGCGGTCGGTAAAGAAGACAGCGCAGTACATGGCGAAGGTCAAGAATACCATTGGGGGGAGTTGCTTCCAGGTGGCGCCGCTGAGTATACCAACTTGAGCGGAAAAGAAAGGCACGAAGAACAGGTTCCAGAATGGACTGATGGGGTCCTTGCAGACAGGATCAGAGACTGCATCCAAATGGAAAGTGCCATATAATGCTGAGCCGATGGAAACGCCGTAAGCCAGCAGCAGGGCATAGACCAAAGCGTACATGAGGCGAGCGCCGCTCGTAGCAATTTGACGATTCATGAGTTCGAGAATAGCGTTGGTTATCCAGTAACCAGGCTGGATTAAGTTGATGGCTGCCTCACTTATGGCCCCATAACAGAAGAGATAGTTGTCGCCTTCGTTTTTAATGGATCCCAGCATCCGCGCTATGAAGGAGAAAAGGACAGCAGCCGAGACTTCAAAAAGAACGGAGTAGAGATGATTTCGTGGTGCAGCTTTGAGCTGTAAGGTACCCAGACCCACACTAAGAATAAAGCACAGCGGAAGGTCGACAAACCGAGCTCCATAGGCGAAGGGTGCGATACCAATACCTGCCAAACCATAGATGAAGAGCAAGAACCAGTCGTTGTGCCTCGGCTTCCTGGCCCCGATCTCATCCAGCCCATATATAGCATCTTGCAGAGTCATGTTATCACTGAGGACGAACTTGGAGATGTTATGAGTGTCGAGCCAACGTCCCAGGTCATTCCCAGCACCCCTTATTAGTTTGGCCTGGCTTGCTCGCGTTTTCGGGTCTTCAATATACATGGTCATAGAATCAGGTAGGAATGTAAATTCAACCGTGGCCTTGAGAGCTTGAGCTGTCATGTTCAAATACCGCTCGATTCGATGACCAGGTGCACCATAGAGCAAAAGGGCTTTGGCAAGCTTGTAGAGATACTCTTGTACAAGAGCTGGATCAGCGCCCTGGTTCCCATCGAGACCTCTGGGGTTCCAGTCATCGGGCTTGGAGATCATCGGATCCATTTCTGTAGCAGGGCCGCCAGGTCCAAACATAAGTGTATTTGTTCTTCGGTCACTAGGCTTCACTGAATTGAGTAGTGATTTCCGCCAAGTCTGCCGCCTACTAGTCATTGCAGAACGGTCAGGAAGTGGATGTAGAGTATCGGATTTTTGGTCCATCGGCTGGCTGGGTCCATGCACTTCGTTCTCAGAAAAGGCGGTTTCTTTAGAGAAGCTGGTATTTATCTGAGGGAGGGCTCGAGGATCTGTATATTGAGGTGGAATACTGGGGACGGTTGGTGAATCATCCCACCTGCTCGATATCCGTCTATGCTGATTATGATAGTGTTGGGGTGTGCGAGGGGTGGTTCTTCCTGACTGATGGAGAGACGCTCGAAGCTTCTGTAGCACTTGGACTGTAGCTGCTAGTTCTTCAGAATTGACTTCATAATCGTTCGCACTCAAATCGGGGGACCAAAGTGGGCTCTTGAGACCAGCCTTTTGGTCATTTCGTGATGCCTCGGGTTGCTGTGTGATTCCTCCTGGCGTAGGGCGATAAGTAGGGTTATTCTGATCCATTTCGAATCCTATATGTAAAGAACTCGAATAACGACCCTCTAGGTGCGTAGGGGAGTTTTAAAGATCAAATATAAAAAGAAATTTGGCAGGGTAATGAAAGACAAAAGCGATGGATCAACCATAGGCAGCTTGAGTCGCGATGAATGGCCTTAAGAAGCACCAGTGAAGGTCCGTAGCAAACCCTCAAACAAAAACGACCGACTCTTCCAGAACCGGGGTGAGGTATGATTCTCTAACGACAAGGCAGTACACTTACCTGAAGAGGCCGATGCCAGCCAAGGGTTTCAACCAGCGGAGCGGACCCTTGGCCATTCGAAGCCTGGCCCGTGGAAAGCAGCAGAGCCATACGGAAGCAGCCAAACAGTTCCGCCTTAGCTAAATGCTATTTAGAACCTTAGGTTCGCACATAGTCCGCTCGAAGGTCGTGGGGTTGGGACTCTTGGCAGGTGGTGTAGATACCAGTCGCGCGTTGGATTGGTAACGATCAACGGCTTCCCCGTTGGAGGAATTTTAAGATGCTTCGAATTAATTAAGACTCAGCCCAGGCGTCGCTTAATGGGGTTGTGAGCGCCTCGGCTCCGGGAAGTAATACCTCAAACCAACTGGGGCTTGCCTGACAAGAGCTCGCAGCGTGGAATACCTGTGGGCAACAGGCGCAAATTCCAAATAATTTGATGATCTCACCATTATCAAGCCAAACTTTGTCGAGGCTAAAAGTTTCAGAAAGCATGTTGTTAAGGACAGGCGGTGGTGAGCGTAGGGGGCGTAACGTAGTGGAATACTAGATACTAGGAGGTGGGGAATAAGGGTGGGCTGTCCGGGCCTGTCAGTATTGATCGGGGCAGCAACCAGAAAGTACCAAAACTCCAAGAGGGTTCCACATCCCCAGACTGCCTGCATTGAAGAAGCGTGGGTCAGCAAACATCCGAACAGTTCTACGCGTTCAAATGGTGGTTCCGAGCCGGGCAGAACGGGGATCAGGTGTCAGGAGGCTTGGAAACGCTAAGCCCAGTATGTACTAGCAGAAGATCATAAATAGGCTAGCGCGGCGAAACACGTCTGAGGCCCGGATTTTCGTCAATCAGGATCTGCGATCATGGACTCCCTGTGCACGTGGGCTTGGCCAGACCTCGTCCGCTCAACATCATCGCACAATCCTGTCTGGCCAAGCAAAAGACATGGCGCGGGCCAAGAACCGTCCGTGAAGGTGCTCCCCATTTTTAGCTGGCCTCGCAGCCGGGCGAAACCACCACGACGGCCAAGTAGTGTAGAGGTTGCATCCTCAGCGAGCTGAACACACAGAGGTTGCGACGTTGCTATATGGCTTCTTACTTATAGACCTGCGTATACTACTCTACATCCCATAGATCACCAAACCTCGCCATTTCCAACGTCAGTCTTCCAGATTGACATCGGATATTTTTCTTACAGAATCTTCCCCCCGACACAGCCCCACAGTCACCATGTTGTCTACCAATGACCTCGAGAGTATACGCCAACAGCTGGACACGTCCCAGATCAAGAGCTGGCAGTCCATTTTGGTGCTGATTGTCTTTTTGTTGACGAGTGAGTTTCCACAATATATTCTTTCATCTCAAGAGACTCCAAACCACTGACACACGCTCAGACATCAATGTGCTCTTCCCTTTTACTGTGCCACTTCCCATACCCAAGGTGGTTGTGCAAGCGACATTCAAACTGCTCAGCACTCTGCGCATCGTGCCGCCACGCAAAAATTTGCCAGCTGACACTTTTGTTCGCTACAACTTCTCCATGAACTTTGTCACTGCGCCTCTCATTGCTAACCTTCTACTCTTGGCAACCCGCTCGATTGGTCGCCGCGAAGTACACGATGGTATTGTCGGTGCTAACAACATCGAGCCTTACGACATCATGTTGTTCTTTCTCTCCCTTGCCTATATCGCTCTTTCAATTGATGCCTCGGGACTCATTCGTTACCTGGCTTATCGAGTTTTGCAGGTTGGTGGTAACGCCGGCCACCGCCTGTATTTGTGCCTTTACTCTTTCTTTTTCGCAGTCACCACCGCTATCGGCAACGATCCAGTTATTCTCTCAGGCACGCCGTTTTTAGCCTACATGGCACGAGTTTCCACTAATATTTCTAACCCTCCTCGTGCATGGATTTACGGTCAGTTTTCCATTGCAAACATCGCCTCGGCAATCCTGGTGTCTTCCAACCCCACCAATCTCGTCATTGCAGGTGCCTTCAGTATTCGCTTCATCAACTACTCAGCCAACGTCATTGTCCCTGTAGTAGCTACTAGCGTCCTTCTCTTTCCCTGCTTGCTCTACGTCATCTTCAGAAAGGACTCTCTCATCCCGAAGCGCATCGAGATGCACCAGCTGTCAGATGAGGCAAGAGAAAAGCAGCCGGTGAACCCCAACATACCTAGGCTTGAAGGAGCTGCACAGGAGAAAGCCTTACCTCTTGAAGAGATCATGAACCCGTATCTCGATAAAGTGGGCGCTTATTTTGCCACAGGCATCCTAGCAGCTGCCTTGGTCACGCTTCTGGTGGTCAACGCCGTGACTCAGGGAAAGGAGCACATCCCTGCCTTCTGGATAACCACTCCAGCCGCTGCTATCACGCTGTCTTTCGATTTGATCTGGGGTTGGATGAATAGACACGAGTCTCGACGTATTGCCAACGAACCTGCAGACACACAATCTTCACATTCAGACCTAGAAGCTGCCCCAGTCGAGAGGCAGGAAGCATCTAACCAACCCGAGCCCGAGCCCAAGGAAGTCAGACAGACGAACACCGGTCGGGAAGGGAGCGAGCGATCTGTTTCACATTTTGATTTCGACGAGTCGCATGCATTGTCTACACGTCTGGCTTCGGCTTACAGGTCGTTCCAGATAACCTTCCCTACCGCCGCAACCGTCATATCTCACATGCCGTTCCCACTCGTCCCCTTTGCATTCTGCATGTTCATCTTGGTCCAGGCTTTAGTCACCAAAGGCTGGGTGCCCGTCTTTGCCCACGGATGGGATGCCTGGGTGGAGAAAACGGGAACGGTGGGCGCCATCGGCGGCATGGGCTTTGTCTCCGTCATCATGTGCAACGTAAGTTTCCCTCCCAGCAGAACTACCCTCTATTCACATAACTAACAATCATCACCAGTTTGCCGGCACAAACATCGGCACCGCCATCCTCCTCTCCCGCGTCGTGCAGGCCTGGCAGGGAATCCACGACCTAAACGCCATCCCCATCTCGAACCGAACCTTCTGGGGCACGGTCTACAGCATGATCCTCGGCGTGAACTACGGCGCGTTCAGCATCGCATTCAGCGCATCGCTAGCCGGTCTCCTGTGGCGCTCCATCTTAGACCAGAAGTTCATTCGTGTCCGGAGCCGCGACTTCGTGTGGGTCAACCTGCCCATCATTACCATCACTATGATAATTGGATGCACTGTCCTGCTTGGGCAGATATATGTTGTTAGAGACGACTCTCCGTACAATGCCTAGATGTAGATTTCCCTTTGATGTTGCCATGTTTGTCGATTAGCGCGTTATGACTGGTTATGCCTTGCATATATATATTTCTAGTTTTGTACCAATATATGACTCGCTGTGTTCAGTCACGCGGGTCATCCAACTCAACTACCAATCCCCTTTGAACAGCTGGTGCACTTGGATCGAAAAATTATGCTCTAGGCTTAGTATATCTTGCATTCAAAACCATGGGTCACACGGCGCGCTTAGAGCAGCCTGGGATCTTAATGGTAACAAAAGTATGCATGCCTCACAGGTTGTAAGTACAAGACAACCCCCGCATGCATTATCATCATGAAATTCGCTCGCTAAATACGTTCCAGTGCATCTCTGCCCGTCATATTTTTTGCATATATGTACAATTAAAATCCAAGTCAAACTTGTTCACGTCAACTTAAACACTCCACTAGTTCCCGTGAAGCTCGTAATCTTCCCACCAACAGCCTTAGAATCGCCATAATACTGGATACGATACAGTCCCGCTGCAGGGCTCGTGATGCTCGTATCCCAGCTGATCGTCACATCGCTAGTGCCCGTAACCCCATTGACACGCTTCCACTCGTAGACTAGCTCCCAGTCCTTGTCGTTCCGGACCTGTGTCCAGCTGGCATCGTTATTCTGCTTTTCAATGGCCGCGAAGGTGCCTTCAAGGCGCAGGTTGTTGCGAGGATTAGCACCGACGAAGACGGCGCGGACGAGAGAGCCACGTGTGTAAGTCGCAGATACGTCAGTAGTAGCTTGACCGAATTTGCGGCCGATGCCGGCGCCATCGTAGACAACGCCGGTGATCAATGAGATGCTGTTGTTACGATTGTCTGGTGGCGTGGGTCCTGGTGGCGAAGCGTTGGTGGCGCTATCGGCGAGGTAGGGGAGGTAGGTGAGGGTGGAGTTGATATATGCGTTGAGAGTGTGAATACCATGAAGGGTAGATGCACCTTCGTAGCGCTGAACGCCGTACTCCTCCTCTGTAGTAATGTAATGAGAGTAAGTGTTTGCCGGTCCACCCAGCACAACAATAGGCGGGGTAGCGGACGAAACCAGCTTCGATGAGACAGCCTTATTGTACACAGCTTCCCTCCAGCGACGACCAGACATGGTAGTCGCCTCACCTGGGGAGACTATAATAATAAACTGCCCAACACGCAGAGCTTGAATGTCTACAATGTTCGGCGACCAGTCGTAAGGCACCTTCGCTTCACCAACGTTCAACAAAATTGGTTTCGGCTGATGGCACTTGATCTGCTTAGCACTGGGAACAGCGATGAGGCTGCCAACAACATTCCAGAACGGGTTGCTAGGAGCGCCTGGATCGTTCTGCACAAAATCAAAAGCGCCAGGGCCGTCCGAGGTACCGGCTGCGAATGAATTGCCCATGGCCGCGGGGCATGTTGAAACGGTAGTTCCGTTAGGTAATTGGAAGGAAAAGTTGGAGAAATCCACAAACGTGTGGAATGAGCGAATGCTACCAGTGATGGGGGTAAAGCCATTCGAGTTGTAGATGGCCTTGGCACCCTCGAACTGACGCTTTCCGATCTCGTAGCACGACTTCACACCGCCGTCGTTCAGGCCAAAAAATGGACCTCGACCATGGCAGTCCTGACTCTTCCCACCGCAAGTGCTGTCTTCCAGCTTGCATTCCTGATTGGAGCCGTCCTCGCACCAAGCACCGAGCACGTTGGGCGTGGTGTCACCCACGTTTGCTTGAGAAAAGCCGGCAACGAAGCCAGGGGCGGCGTTACCAGATGCGGCTACGTCCTGCTCAAATAGATACGCAGCCACACCCTTGTTATCGGCGGCCACAACGGTTTGGTTACCAAGCAAGCTGGTGCCATGGGTAGCGAACCAGTTGAGCATGCCGATGCTCTTTCCATCGCTCGCTCTGGTGAATTTGAGCATTGTCATGGTCTTGTCCACATTGTCTGGGTAGCGCGCGCGCTCCTCTGCAGGGTTCGCGAGATAGGCATACAGACTGCGGTTGATGTTCGCGTTGTTGACCTTGCCGCTGCCAGCGCTAACTGTCCCTAGGGCCAGGGTCTCATGCGCCCTCTTAATGGATAACACGGCGCCGTCGACAATGGCCTGGTAACTCTGCTTGTCGAAGCCCAAGCTTGTGATCTGCGGTAGCAGGTAATTGAGCCAGGCACCCGGTCCAGAGTGACTGTGCGTTCCCGTTACGGCCACATTCTTCTGAGAGTACATCGAATAGGCCGAACCCAGGCCTTTGAGGCCCTCGAGGATGCCATTGCGAATGGCAGTGTCGCCTGACTGCGTATCCAAGACCATATACACAAATCGATCGCTAGGGCTGCTCGGGCTACCGACGATAAAGGCACGCGAGTACAGACGTTGACGGAGGCCGGTGCCCACTTGGGACGTGTTCGCATAGCCCATCAGGTTGAGCTCGACGACGGGTCTTAACCATAGTCAGTACAGTCTAGACAGCTCAGTCTGGTGCACTCACCCAGTGATATCGGCCTTGCCCACGCCAATGAGGTACTGTGAGGGATCATCCGCTGCC
>Ga0247757_10000819_pt1 | contig 23871 bp, 21 predicted proteins | sample UWRJL126311R4_FD_180929 | JGI IMG/M metagenome (GOLD analysis project Ga0247757, IMG submission 180929) | Plant litter microbial communities from Arlington Agricultural Research Station in Wisconsin, United States - UWRJ-L126-311R-4 | ecosystem: Environmental > Terrestrial > Plant litter >...
GCCCTGTAGCGGCTCGTATTCAGCGTAGTCGGATGAGTGTTGAGTATGGCTGTACGCCGTTTGCAGCGGCAGCTTTGCGCGGGTGCTGACAGAAAGTAGTAAATGCCGAAGCCATGGTGGCGCAGTCGATGAGCGAGCTGCTGAAGGGTCAGCACCGCCAACTGGAGGCGGCCATGCCGATCCTGACTGTGTGCATCCCCATTGGGTGTGTACTCGATGTCGTGTGAATATTGCCTTAAAAATTTCGTGTGGAGGGTAAGTTTTGAGGGTGGATGGGGGAATGGTTGGATGGAGTTGACCGAAGCCGGTTTTCCTGCTGAGGCTGAGTATCAGCCGACAGCATCGACTTCAACAAGAATGACAGAGATGGTAAGTCTGTATTCTAGTCACTTGCTACATATCAATACCTGGATTGGCTGCTCCTCTTATAATATTTGCTCAAACCTACAGACGATAATTCAATGAACTCCGAATAGAGAGAACATAGTTTTTGACAGTATCTACACCTCACGCAATAGGGCTTTCCCAAGCGCATGTGACTTTGAAAGCATTTTGAACATCATATCAAAGTCACGCCAAAAACCTATTCATCAGACGATCACGTCATGTCACGTGACTTGTCCCCTGGTCTCCTTTGTGCAACTGTCTGTTTGTAACGCTCTTTCGCGCCTCTTTCCTGTTATTGAGAAGGAGGATTAACTTTCCCCAATATTGTTTCAAAATCATTGAATTTTACAGCAAGAATTACCGCAACTGACAAACCTAGAAGCCACTAAGCCTTCAGTTTTGATGCCTGAAGTGTGGCAGCTATGAAGCATTGTCGTTTGTTCAGGGGCATACTGTATAGAGACCTTGTTGTGACCGTGTTCGTGTTTAAGCCATGATACAAACATACTCCAGTCTCAGGGTCTAGTAAAATGGGGGCGAAAGGTGTTTACCCTCGCGGGAGCAAAAAAACCCCTCTCTCGGAAGCAAAATATTCAGCACCACTATTAGATGGCCCTTAAGCCCTTCCAACGTTGTTTCAATCTTTTAGCTTATTTAAAACCCCGTTTCGGCAATGTTTCAAGGATTTGGAACACCATTGTGTGATTATCAATTGTATTTGCATGTTTGGTATTAACAGTAAGAGTAAGGCGTATACGCTCTCATTCCTATCACCTTTCCCATCCTACGAAATCGTACAAATAACCTTTCCTTTTGTGTTATTCCCCTCTAACAACCGATGCGCCTCCTGGACCTCTTCCCACGGCAAGATCTTCTCGACCAGCACCTTAAACCGCCCATCCTGGAACCTCGGCAACGCGTGTTCCACTAGCTGATCCCTCAGCTTTCCCTGATAATCCTCGTCGCGGCTTCTCAAACTGCTCCCCACAAACGTCGCCCGCTTTCTCAGGAACACGCTCATGTCTGTCTCGGCCGGTAATTTGGTGCCGCCCATAAAGCCTAGGTTGACAACGACGCCATCGCGCGCCAGCGCATTCATGTTATCGACAAAGTAGGGTGCGCCAATGAAATCGATGATGATATCAACGCCTTTGCCGCCCGTCGCTTTGAGCACTTCCTCCGCCCAGTTCTGCGTCGTGGTGTTGAAGGCTGCTGTCGCGCCGAGCTCTTTCACCACGAACTCGCATTTCGCGTCTTGCCGCGCAGTTGCGTACACGGCGGATGCCTTGTCGGCGAGCGAAAGCTGGATACCTGCGATGGAGACAGACGACGCGGCCGCGTGCCAGAGGATGGATTTCCCAGGCTTGAAGTTGGAGATCAAGTACATGGCTTGCGTGGCGGTTATCCATGTCTGCACAGCATGTCAGCCCCGCTTTTGTCCCGTGTGGTATGAGAAGTGACGTACTTCTGGAATACCCGCGCATTGCTCCCAACTTAATTCTCTGGGCTTGCGCACCAGCATGTGTGTGCTCACAGCGATGTACTCTGCATATGCGCCGCCGTATGCGAGCCCAAAAACCTCGTCGCCCTTGTTGAAGCCCTCCCGGCCGCCGCCATCAGCGCCCAGCTCCTCGATTGTGCCACTGAATTCTACACCTAGGATCTTGGATGCGCCTTCGGGGACGGGGTACTGGCCTTCGCGCTGGAGGAGGTCCATGCGATTGAGGCCGAAGGCTTTGACACGGACGAGAGCTTGCGACGCGGCGAGCTTGGGGCGGGGGACTTCTGCGATGTGGAGGGAGGAGATGGGGCCTTTGCCGCCCTTAATGTCTGGAGAAATTCAGTATTTGAGTGGAGAGAAGATGCTTAATAGTAGCACACACCGACTGCTTTCATTTTTTCAGACATGATGGTGAAACGGTGCCCTATAGAAAACTATGGCGCTATAAAGGTACGAGAACGGTGTATTTTTAAAGAGCTGTCGGAGTCGGAGACAGTCGAAATTAATTATATGTAAGTGAAGCAGACCAGGGCGAAGTTTCATGGAGTAGAATTCCGACGCGATCCGTCGATTGTTTGTAATGCCGCGGGGTAGCTTACAACAAGCACGTCAGAGTGGGGTCGGAGTCCGGGAATAAGGAGCTGCTAGGTAGTTTTCGGGACAACTATTTCTTAATATATATAAAGACACTAATGTAGAAAGCTGTTCACATATAATGAGAATAGAAAGCCTAAATGTTGCATCCTTCCAAGCCCCCCTAAACGTTTTTAAGGCTGTTGATATACCGCGGGAACTCGAAATAAGACCGCTTCAAAGGGTCATTATGACCCTTTGGCTCTCTTGTCCCTCCTCGAGGCCGCATGAGTAGTTTCTCAGAGCTTTCAGAATAAAATATTTGACCACTTTGTTTCCGCATTAGGATGGCTCACACGTGAATAGCAATATGCATAATTCCAAGTACGTGACCGGCTGCTCGTCATATTTGGATGCCTTACCATAAGCTAGAAACTGTGAACTGAAATTGAATCAACATTTAGAAACATTAAACCTACTGTAAACCGTTCTCTTACCCTTTTAGCATCATTCATGGCAGTCAATTCGAGAATGACTTCTCAAACAGTCATAAAGGCTTTCTTGCATACCGATCTGGAGGCGTCAGTCGAGACCAAGAACATGTCTACTCCTTCTTGATCCGCGGTATCCACGAGTTTATTAAGAAGGCGGCGTGCCGAGCCTTTCCTTTGATGTACTGGATCAGTGGCTAAGAGATCACAACGTCTTTGCTTTCGCATCAGCATTTACTCTATCACTGCGCGCAAGAAAATCATACGAATATACTTCATATCCTCAAAACAATCTTTCTTTTCCCGGCCCAGAGATGTCCAACAAACAGCCTAATCTTCTTTCATAATGCCAAGATAACCACGCCATGGCGGTAGCACTATTACAGACTCCAGAGCCGCACTACCTACGAGAACCATCTTAGCCCGGATGCAAGCAACCATTTTCTCATCATCACCATCCACAGCTTTGAAAAATAGTGTGCCATTCTGCGCATTAAGTCGTTTCTATTCCTGTTGCTCCATTAGCGGAGAGGATGGTGAGCGGAATAACGGGCATAAAATTGGGGCTTGTGCTGGTACCAGAGCTGCACCTCGAAATCTGAACATAGAACAGAATTAGAGTGGTTAGCTCGATTCAGGAAAAAGGTCGCAGTCTATAATCGAGTAGGGGAAAATGCGAAAACAAATCATCGCTGTTAATAACTGGTTGAGGAACACAGCATAACTAGTTTACATGGCCCCCAAAAACATAGATTCTAGAGAGCATCATATTCACCAATTCAACCCCTATTTTCCGCAGCCCATCGATGCTACTCATGCTTGTGTTGTGTCCCACACCGGCGTTGAGATATCGCGACCTTGCATGCTCTTTGAGTATGTAGCATGTACGGGGGCCACGTAGACTGATTCTTGGTGGCTCGCCTACAGGATAGTAACGTTGATGATTCATCTTTAGAAAGCAAAGACAAACTTTGGTATAAATAGACGCTTATGCCTACCGACAAAAGATTCTTCCCTAAAGAAATCAATCAAGTTCCAATCAAACCATTTTCACCTCTACGCTCAGTCTTCATAATGAAATTATCTTTCTCTATCACCCTTCCTGTGTTGTTAGTCGGTTCTCTTGCCGCTTCAGTCAGTAAAAATTGTTCTAGGCACCGACAAAATCAACATTGATTACGGCTATCTGAAGCCTCGTGCCAAAGACGAGACCAACATATATTATATTTCCAGATTTGATGACTCTGAAAGATGATCTGGATTGAATTGATTGATTTAATTGCGTTCTGAAAAGGTAGTAAAAAGGGCTCTGCCTTCTCTATGTCTACGCTCTACCAAGCCTTATATCCCTTCCCTTAGTACCCTGTGCTTTGTCGGGCGGAGAACTGAGGGAACGCTGCCAGCTTACCGTCGGATATCCTAGGGAATGCTGCCACCTTGCCGCCGGTGTTCTCAGCGAATGCTGCTGGTTTTCCGCTGGAGTTCCTAGAGAACGCGGCTGGCTTTCCCCCAGAGTCCCTAGGAGTGGTGCCAATCTGACATATATAGGTAGGCTCATAGCACTAGTATAATCACGGTTATATCTCTATAATAGTCGATATGTTTTAGCGTAGAAGGACCTATTCTATTAGATATCGTCTATATCAGGTTCTAATAGAGTAAGTCTATATTACCCTATTAATTAGTTAGGCTAGGATAGCGTACTAGTAGACCTCTCCACAGTATTGATCTTCTAGACGAAGTTTAGTCGCACTTAATAATTAAGGAAGCCGAAGATACTATGACTATAACTTGTTAGATTTTCGTTGTTCTGAGAGGAATGATCTTGATTGAAGTAATTGATTGATTCTATGTCTCTCCCTGGAAAGGTATTGTTCTCTGTCCTTCTTATATTCCTTTCACTCGTATATTTTCCGATGGCTCTCCGGCGGCGTTCCTAGGAAAGCTGTCAGCTTTCTGGCGCTCTCCGGCGCTTTCTGGCGACTTTCCGGCGCTTTCCGCCGGCATGCTGGTGGCTTTCCGGCAGCGTTCCTAGAGAACGCTGCTAGCTTTCTAGTTAGTGCTCATAGAGAACACTACTAGCTTTCAAGCGTTCCTAGGAAAGCTGCCAGCTTTCTGGCGCTTTCTGGCGCTTTCTGGCGCTTTCCGGCAGCGTTCCTAGTGAATGCCACTAGCTTTCTAGCTAGTGCTCATAGAGAACACTACTAGCTTTCTAGCGTTCCTAGGAAAGCTGCCAGCTTGCTGTCAGCTTTCTAGTGCTTTCTGGTGGCTTTCCGCCGATTTGCTGGCGGCTTTCCGGCTGCGTTCTTAGACATAGTACTATTCTGATAGTAGTACTATTCTGATACTAGTAAGGGCTACTTAGAAGACCTCGAATACCTTACTACTAAAGACCTTAATAAGAATTATTTATAATCTTTCTATTACATCTTATAGGATATATATGATATAATATAAATGTAAGCAGCTAGGGCCATGTCACATGATGGGTTCTCACTATATAAGGGCGTCAAACATATCTTCTATATATAGACTACTACACTGAACTATATACTTAATTAATTTACTCAATTCTTTACACTTGCCACTTCCTTACAATAAAATATGTCTGTCAGATTTTCGTTATTCTGAGAAGGATAATTTTGATTGAATTGATTGATTGAATCTATGTGTGTAGAAAGGTGTTGTTCCCTGTGCCCTCTCGCTCCTTCTACTAGCGTCTTATATTCTTTTTCCTTAGTACGCTTTCCGACGGCTCTCCGCCGGCATTCCTAGGAAAACCGTCAGCTTTCTGGCGGCTTTCTGGCGGCTTTCCGGCGGCGTTCCTAGGAGTAGTATTCTGATAGTAGTACTATTCTGACAATGTCTACACGCGATTTACTATAGAAAATATGTCTTCGAGAATTTTTTTATACTAACCTTGTTTTTGCGTCAAGTATGTAGGGCCGTGCGTTGCACGGCATTTTCGCTAGAAAACTGAGCCAACAGCTCAGCCAGTGGGGCCGAGTATGGATATTTAGGTTTTAGTTACAAGTTCAACAGAGGCGAAGGGAAACTTCCAGATTGAAGGGCAGTTGGCTAATGATGGTATTACTGAAGAAGACAAAAGTGGTGAAAATCAACATAGGACAAGATTCTAACAACGTGGATTTTGATTGAATTACTATTATCGTAACTTCATAATACTCGCCGCATTTGTGGCTCCGTTGACTTCCGGTACGCGATTATCAGAATCACCGTCATCGGAATCGAGACGGCCAAGAGAATGCCCAGCAACTTCATGGTTTTCGTGGTCGACTCCCCGTTTCCATAAACAGCACTAATGACAGTAGCAACAATCGAGGTCGGTAACAGAATGATTCCAATCCACGCAATGGTTGCCATTTTCGAACTATCGCGACGCGTGGCCTCACTGATGAGACATGTGAATTCGCTGTTACGGTGGGTGAGGCGGTTATCGCGGAAAGCGGCGACACTATAGATCTAGGAAGCAAACACGATCAGTATTTGATATTCCAATCTGCACAGAAAACCATACAATGTTCTTGATGCTTTCTAGTCTTTTGTGAAGGGAAATGAGGCGTAACTGCGTCGAGCGGAATAGTTCCCGACGGTGGATGAGCTTCGCTAGGAGGTTTCTTCCGGCTATAGAGGTATGTGACGGCTGAAGATTATTTTTGTAGTGATCAATGAAGAGCTGAATAGCATTCAATGAAGCGTCTAGTCCTTCATGTAAGTAAATGACTGACTGGAGAAGACGGTAAAGATCCTCTAGCCGAAGTTCCGATTTTGGGTGCAATAGGTTCGTCGAAGACGTTTCTTTAACTGTTTGCTAATATCATTATCAGTGACACAGTTTAGACTTTCTAGTGTATAACCCACTGTCTCAAGTTTGCTACCTCGCTCGTTCGCATTCCACACTATGCCATCGACGCGCTCGTACCACGACTCGAAGAAATAAACAACCAGGGTATATGGGTCGCTGAGAATACTGTGCCAGCTTTTGGAAGTATGCAACTTCATATACCGCTATCTAAAGTGTTTAGCGGCGCCAAAGCATACAAGAGTCACTTCCTTATTATCACTTTCCGAGCCTTTCCAGTGCAGATAGAACGCGATTCTTGCCCAGCCTTGTTGCACTTGAGGTCCTAAATTCTCGATGGAAGGTATGTCTTTGATCAATAGGTGCATCCACAGTGCTGGCGTGAGAGGCTGATTAGTGTTTCTTTGTACCAATAATGAATTCTGGCTTACTCTGCAATCCATCATCAGAGACCTGCGATCCAAAAGAGTATGCTACATCATGCAATCTCTCTGCCACGAACAGGTCAGGTATGTTATACAGCTCGATAAGTTTCTTGAATCCTGGGTATGAGTTCGGACGCTCGGGAATGTCCAAGGGTGCTAACCTGTCCAGCGTTATCGCACGGTTTAAACTGAAGGGATTTTTGTGCTGCAAGTTCCATCTTACAAGATCCGTAGGTCACATACGGGAAGGTCTTGGAGCTTTTCTACATTTGCTACGGCCGTGACAGAGCTCGGGAATACATCTATCCTATGTAAATACACCTAAAAAATTCGAATAAATTAAGTGTACCTTTCTTCCACTCGAACGATATTATACGATTATTGAATAAGGATGGCAAGAAGCTCAAGCTTCTCAAAGTGCAAGCCGCTGAGTATCTCAAAGATGAGCCGAACTGTACGTGGCAGAGACGCTCTATCGATGAGGTCAGCACGATTACAATGAAGATCTCAAGGTCTCCACTTCTCGGAAAGGCTCGTATTGAAGAGATGTTCAAAGAAGAGGTATGGGTCTACTGTGTATCTTGGTCGTGGTACACAATCCTGTGGATTTTGGGACTTGTGGCAATCTCACTGTTGTTTGTGAGTACTTCTCCTTTGCTTTATTCCCTAAAGGTAGTACCTAATAGGATTTTTCTCCAGGTCTACCGCCTCCTACAACACTTCTTTTGCATGATTTTCCGGAAGCAGTTGCTAGTTCCACTGGTAACCTATTCTTCCTTCCATTATGAAGTCAAAAAGTATCCCCGTATAGCTTCAAATCCTACCGATAATCGCAAAGCCTTGCAGCGCATTCGATACAACCAGCAAATAGAAGGCGATCGTTTTGGGTCTTACAGTCGTATTAGACCTCGAATATTACTCCAGACGAACGGTAACTTGCCACCAAGACCCGTATCAGATATCAAGGTGAGAGCGCTTCATTACCCCTTAACGTTCCTCGATGATGGCTTATATGACGGTCCAGGCAAATGCGCGATATGTTTTTGTCGCATTCAGCTTCAATCACTTCCCTCTCGACGATTTCGCACGCCTCGACGAGGTTATCCGAGTGGGAAATAAGGTAGCACAGCAGCTTAAATTTGAGTACCTCTGGATCTCTGTCTCATGTATGAAGCTCTCTGATCATGAAAACGCTCTGCCGGATGAGGAGAGAAGGGTAATTGAGGAGCAAGATGTATGTTTACGTCAACCAAAACCTTCGAGTGTTCTAAAACACTAATCGCAACAAGATATACGGAATTAGTGACATCATTCGAGGCGCATCCCAAGTTGTCATCGTACTTCCAGACTCTCCTGGATCAGCATGCCCAAAACTGAAAGATCTTTTCGTCGATGACTCCGCTACAGACCTCAAAACCGACGCAGTGAGCGAAATCATACTTTCCCGGCTAAGGGAATGGGGTACACGTGTTTGGACATTTCCCGAGGTTTTATTGGGCCCCGATAAGGCGATCAGAATCTGCTGGAAAGACAATCATAACGTTCATTGGTACGAGCTTGAGAAGCATCAGTTTCCAGGATATGTCTGGGAAGATCGTGAAAGCTCTATGCAGATGGTACGCCATTATAGAAATGTTACGCTCACTCGGTTGGAATTCGTAAAGATCGCTATGGACTGTCTGTTACATCGCCAACAGCAAGGTATTCAGTGGCATTATCCTGGGGACTTGAGTTATGTGCTTATGGGCTTTCTTCGCATTCGTCCACCGATAAACAAATATGACAGCTCTTTTCAAGCCTTTGCAAGGTATGTATCCACTTCTCGTATTTTCATCCAGGTGTTGGAGAAAGTATTATGATGTTAATGATGAGCCCAGATTGTCATTGCCTGCGGATAACGATAGGTTAATGGAACGAATCGTTTGTCTACAACCCCCCTCTCGAACGTTAGAGTGGGCCTCTATGATTGATGCCTTTAGAGCTGATCTGTGGAGCATCCAGCCCTACATTCAAGTCTCCGGCGTTGGTGAGAACGACACCATCATCATCGAAAAGGCGTGGGGGGCACGCATCGAGGGGGCAAAATTCACGGACATGTCCGCTGTCAACATAGGCTATTTGCGGCGCTTCGAGGGTGTGACCGCCGGTCTAACGATTATTCCTGAACTCGCTGCATCGCTGGCTCGGAACTTCCGCAGGGCGAAATATCGGCGCGTATATCCCCGTCTTTACAGCTTCGAGGGGTTCATGGGCATCCCAGAGATTGAAGAGAGACTCTTCGGGTCATATATCGGATCACTCAAGTGGGGTACAAATGCATCGACCTTATCAAGGCATGTGCCTAGAAATGCGGTATATGAACCGAAAAATGATGTGTCTGGGGACAGCAGTAAAAGTTTTGCTGGACTCCATCCCACCCAAGCTGTTGAAGGAAACCAAATTGAACCAAATCCCGAGGGCGATATCGAGGCACAGAACACGCGGGATAGCATTGAGGTTGGCAATTGTATCAAAACATTCCCAATAATTGGTCGACAGCCTTGGTTTGTACATCTACCGCAAACAATGAATGCAGCTGTCCAGAAATGACAGACAGAAAGTTGCGAAAAATGGACAAAGTCCTATGGGAGAAGACAAGGTAAGGGAATCCTGAAACGTCCTTCAAAATCATGTTTAACACGATTATTGTATAGGTTTTCACCCTCATCGATACAGTAACCATGACTGTAACTTTAGTGAAAGCGGCATGGCCGCCTCAAGCCCTGATTGCTTGTGGTACCGAGGGTGGGATGGAGAGAGTACTAGTTTGCTCATATGACTGGACCACAGGTGTGCTTTACAGGGAATCTGTTATCAGACTCCCTGGTAAAGTGCTGGAGTCTATGCACCGACTACCTGGCATTCGCCTCGGGTTGAAGAGAACACTGAAATCTGCAGATATTGCGCCTCTTCCACCCCAAAATCCCCCGCTGGTGGACCGCCACCACTTTCTGAAATAACGGCCTCAATAAATCATTCCATTGGAGAACCTACCCCTATCACTGAAACTTCTAAAGAACCGAAATCGACAACCCAACCCGTTCTTACACCACCAGCGATTGCTTAGTCTTAATTTTGTGCCTTTGGACCAAGTCACCGCACTTCATTCATTTTGCGAGTCTTTTCTGTTTAGCATCCTTTATCTAGAAATTAAACTAATCTCTATTTTGCTACTACAGCCTAATGTCAATTTTATGGTATAAATAATTATTCGGATATCTTAATTAATGTTGAGTGATTGAATAAATTCACAAATGAGACTTTCATCTCAGATACGCTAAAAAGATCTCAAAGCCAGCAGAGTTTCCCCTGCTGTGTAGTAGCTTGAAGATTGCATAAAGAAAAAATCTTGATTAATATACCGTATTATATACTAAACAAGTTCTTAGCCCCATGTAAACGGGTCAATCAAGCCTTTATAACCCCATTTCAACACTCATAACGCACGCACATTCTGTTGACCAAACGTGTAATTGTTCATTAGGATGGTTTTTTGTGCATTTTGAGCCCTCGCGGCCGCGGGGAGGTCAAAAGTCGGGCGGCTTTGAGCTTTCTGCTGCGTAATGATATTCAAACCGGAGGGTTTCCATCAACTCCGTCAGCACCCGGCCACCCCCTCACTTTCCTTGTTTATTTCCAGTTATTGCCATTGACCAGTCTTCTTTGTCTCTGTCACATCACTATAAATACTCGAAGCCATCGAAATAGATCTAGATAAGCCCCGCTCATCGACCCAGTCTTTGCTAGATCTCTATGTCTCATCCACCTCACCCGAAGAAGCGGTCTTTTTCCCAGCTGACAATAGTCAATTTCGAAACGATATAAGAAGCATACTCTGATATCTTAAACGTTTTGCCCATACCACTACCACATTGCTAGCCATAGCAATCATAATAACGATAGTGTTCGGAATGGTTGCTATCGAAGCTGAGTCCAGATCACGCGAGGCAGACATCATGATCTCACCATGTAGCTCTTCTGCCGCCGAGGCCCACGCTGTCGGCTGCTCATTCGACGCAATGTCTTACTGCTGGCTTCCATCATCTTGCTATAATGCTGAAATTTCTTCTGAATTCGCATCCCGCAGAAATTGTACATGATCTCTCGATCGAGCACGCGAACATCCGGTGTCTCAAGCGACCGCTCTATCGGGTGATCATGGTGATTTGTGGGCCAACTTTGAATATCACCTTTTGCACTGCGCTTACATGTGGAGGAAAATGCACCGTGCAATTCAGGGGCCATTAGGAAAGAAGGCTATCGACTCGTATATCGCCAATTATACTCATATCGAGCATTGCGAACATATGACCATGATGAATCTGAGGAAGGGCTCGGGGCATGTCAACTCAATCATTCGGGCCAAATACCCAGATTGCGGGATGAGGTGATCTCGATCGAGGGGAAGAGAGTATACGACAAGACAAGGTGCTGTATGCCTTCGGTGATATCTTGATTTGGAAACACGTTGAAGCATTTGTGATTCAAAGATTTTGTCACTATCTTAAAGTCTTTAATGCCGTTTCTACCAACCACTAGGATATATGGCAGATTCTCCTAAGTTTCAGCCTACATCAAAGTAAATTAGATGCAGTCGATTTTCCAGAGCCCCATGATTCGAGTGCGAACAACTCCCTTACAACTGGCTGGCTAGTTTTTGAGGCTATTGCGATTCAACGGGTTTCCCACAGCCCTCACAGCCCATGCTTAATCCACTCTTTAAATTCCCTTACAATATCATCCGTCCACTTTTCTAGCTCCTCCTCGCTCTTTCCTATCCGCTTCCCTTCTCCCAACCAATGATTGCGAATATCTTCTTCTGTAATATCCCGCCACTCGGGCACAGTATACCTCACATTTGCTGCATTATTCGTGCCCCCGAAGCTGATCATGTACTCTGATCTCCGGTGCCGCATGTAATACCGCAGCTTCGAGTATGCGGCGAGATTTTCCTCGGAATTGACGCCGCGAATTCGCAGCGCCTGGTACAGACTGTTGTCGATAGCGACTGCCACGTTCACCCTATGATCTGGGTCCGGCACACGATCCATAGGCGGCAGCTCACACTGAATGGTTGCCTTGGGACAGAGCCGTCCGATTGCATTCAGCGCTTCGGACGGCCGCCAGTCGATGCTCCGAACCCCTTGCTGGCGGTACCGCTCGAATTCGGCCTCGGCTTCGCGGCGGGCTTTTTCGGTTTTTGAGAGCACGACGCCGCGTATCAGGCTCAGTTTGCGGGGGGTGCAGTGTTCGATGAAGTGCTCGAACTGGCGCTCGCTCGGGGGGACAGTAATGTCCTTGCGCACGAAATGGAGGTCGTTGAACTTCAGGCCGAGACCTGTTGTCTCGCTGTACAGTTGCTTGCAAACGTATTTGAGTTGGTTGGCTTCGGTGCCATCGCTGTCTTTTGCGGATAGGGCAGCGTCCAGAGATGGATACATGTGGAATTCATTTTTGCAGCCAAACGGGCTGCAATTCCTAGGAGGGTTGCGGCCACCCTGCCAGCGGAAATAGAGACCATCGGGCTCAGTCAGTGCGTACTCGTAGATCATATCGCGGAGTTCACGAGGAAGCTTCAAGAAGCTTTGCGGAGGTTGTACGGCTGGTGCAGTGTTATTGGAGGCTAGATATGGTAAGGCGATTATATGCTGATTGTGAATTTGGTGATTGTGTCATGGCGTACCTTGCATAATTTGACGGAGCCTAAATCGTTTCCCAGTCTTCTTTGTTGGGATCTTGGTTCTATCCAAGAAAAATCCTTCTATACCCGAGATCGGGTATGTGTATGCTTCTCTATTCATTTAGTATGACTGCGAATAAATCCCTTGCAACCTATTGCAATAAGAAGTGTGTTTGAAAACATTTGGGAGGATATAGTTACAAAACAGCGCATAATAATAAATAAACTTCCGGAGAATTGTAAGTTTAACGAACGGCGGAGGAAAACTATACAAACTTCCTTTCGATCAAGGACTAGATGAGTGACAAGGTTAGGAGATGCGAGTGCAGAGAGTGTTTTTATAAAAAAAATTTCTGCTGTTCCCCATCCCGCCGATTCGGACTAAATTCCTGTTCCATTTCAGCAACTTTGTATCTTGTAGGATTCGTTGCGGATTGATGGTGCTGGAATTTATAATTCCACAGATGCCCTTGGATCACATGCCTGGCGCGCCAAGAATAGCTTCAATCGTGGATTTGGATGGAATCCAATGAAAATGCCGTGATATAATATGCAGCCAATTTTGAGACTCCTTAACTGGGGATTTTTCAGAAGCGCTGTGGCATGATACGTGGGATGTGAAGGGACGAACGTGCTTTGATAGATCCTATAGGTAGATAAATAGTACCTGATTTGTTTTGGCAATCTTTTCCGTACCATTCTTGATGCTTCCTTGAACAAAGTTGGATGATTCATGAGCAGAGGCCAATATCCATTCATGTGGCGAGGGACACTATCAAGTGATAAAAGGCGTACCGTCATATACCACAGGAGTAAATCACGACATGCATAGTGTTTATGTTGATTGTAACAGGCACGTTCCAACCTTTCGACCAATAAAAGCTGCTCCTTACGAAAGAACTCACAGCCTACTCGGCCAACAAAGAATTACCCAGGACCCACTCAGGACATACCACCAATTGGTAAAAGAACAAACCGGAAGAAATATTTTTAGCTCTTTCAATTAGTCATATCAGTGGAATCTACTGATATCTTTGAATACCGTTGAGCTTCATAAGAGGGACACCGTTCTTGCGAAAGCCCAAAAGAAGGCCGGCATTCTCTATCATCGGTCCCATAGGACGAAACAAGACATGATCCCTAGACAACCATCCTGCCAGCTCTCCCCACCCACTCCCCTAACCCATGATCCACCCCTGCCCAATACTCTCTTGTCCTCCGATATACCCTTAAACGCTCTTCAAGTGAGGGTAAGGCGGCAATTTCCTTAAAACCGAGTGGACGCTCTGCCATAGGCACGTCGTCGAAGGCAATGGCGGTACCAGAGTCGGCGCGCTTAGGGCGGACCGGCAGGGGTGGCTTGCGAGGAGTATTGTGGTGTGTATGTGCGAGGATTCTGGAAGCTGGAGTGGGATGTGACTGCTGGTTTGTGTATTGAGATATCGTTGTATTCGTCTTCGTCTCAGATAGTGGCGGCGGCGGCGGCGGTGGTGGTGGAAGTCCTGTTCCACGATACATATATGGATTCCCAACCTCTCTTTCCTCTTTACTATCCCCCTTCCCCTCTTTCGCCTGCACTACCGTTTGCGTCGATTTCAACTGTGTCCCTTCAGTCAACTCATCTTTCTCTCGCTTAGCATCCTGATGCACCCTCAACCAGAACCTCGACGAACTAGTCTTCTTCCTCAAACTCTTCAGCGGAGCCACGTCTCCCTGCCCATCCTCCTCTCCTATCTTCCCTTCTTCCAGAAATACGTCTCTCCGTCTATGCACATCTCCCGTCCCCTCACTTGACCTCGCCCTCAGCCTATTCAGCGACGACCTCAACCGCACACTCGGCCTCCTCCTCGATTCCGCCACGGTATGAGATCTACGCGGCGCGTGTCCGCCGTTCTCGCTCCCTCCGTCAATTCTCTCGAACTTTTCCTCTCGTTCCGACGACGCAAGAGCCGAACCGAACGAAATACTCGCACCGCCCACGCTCACGCCCCCAACATGCCGCGCGTCGAAAGGCCCTGATATAACCCGAGCCCTGGATGTATCCATGCCGACATCTACTACCCACGTAAAACAAACTAAGACAGTAAGAACAAGAAGAAAGTGAAAGGCGCGGCGTCCGATGTATATGCAGCACCGCGCGCCGCCGCCGTGTTAAGTAGGATGGAAATAGACCCAGACAATGCGTTTCGACCAAATCGATGCATCCACGGGCGCGAGAACTTCTTTGCAGGGCAGCTAGGCGCACGACGGATAGACGCAGCGTGAGATCCAAAAAGGGGGACACAACGAACGAAGCACGGCATGCCCAGCACGCCGTCTACCTTTATCGAGCACAAGGCAGATGACGAGACGAGGCAAAACCCAGACGGACACAACAAGCCATGCTAAGCCGCCCGCCTCGCCTGCTATCGAAGGGGACAATGCGGCCCCACGTTCCTAGCCGCGGGGTTGGGGTGATGTGGATGGCGGCTTTTGCCTGGACGCCGTGCCTGAAGCTACGTATAATACCAGCTTTTTCAGGCAGCGAGAAAAACCTGATCCGGAGCTGCACTGCGACACGGCGTACCAGAAAAGAAAAAAAAGAAAAATTCAAACCTCTTGCATGTAGGTATACGCTCGAACTCCGGATGCCAAGCAGGGGATCGAAAGAAGTGAGCTGGGTTGCCCCACTTTCTCTCTCTTCCCCCTTCATTCACCCAGCGTCGCCGAAACGCTGCTTGTCGCGACTGCCTCGTCGGGTGTTCCCTTCCGAGACTAGCCCCGTCGAGGCGGGGAGAAAAGGCTGAGGGAGGAACCCAGGTGCCTGGTACGGGGTAGGAAAGAGACAGCCTCGTCCGGGTGTATGTGTGCAGGCAGGCAGGCAGTGGGTTGGGATATATGTGGAACAAGGCGAGGAGAAGAGAAACGCGTGCCATTTTACCCACCCTAGGCTGTATACGGGGATATGGATAACAGACGCAAGATGCAAGATGCAAGATGCAGGCTGGATACGCTTGTTGCTTGACTTGCGTGAAGCACGGTGAGTGTCCTACTAATCGGGTGCGATGCAATAGTACCCAATGCCCGTCTTGCAGCCACTATGTCCATGTCTATGTCTATGTCTATGCTACACGCATACCCTTCTCCTCATAGGGAAGAAGTGGAGATGTAGCGTGGGGGCGTTCCCCCATATGCCGCTTGTTATGATTAAGCTCGCGCCGACAGGTGGCAAAGAACGACGCTGGAACGCAGCCTTCCCGGCTGATCTTTCTAAGAATGAATGAACATGGTCTGTCCTGCATGCTTACCTGTGTGCAGGTGCTCGGTAATGACTGGCTGGCTCATTAAACTTCAAACCGGATAACCATCGATGCAGGCGCTCGCCCTCTGGAGCAGGAATGTTATGCGTTATGTTGAGGTACTGCATCATGTAGTAGGGTAATTCATCGAGCGTCCGCGGAGTAGCAGCAGGCGGTAATGTGTAGTAGTAGATGATCAGCGTTGCGTGAAAGTGGTCCTGAGATACCGTAGATCGTGCGTGGAAACGGCCACACCACGACCCCGTTGCCATCCCGCCCACGTTCTCGAACCACTCTCTAGCCGAGCCGTCAGGATAGTACATTCAGATATACCTACGTGTGTTGGAGCACTGCAAGCGCGTGCAGAAGGGGACCCGGAAGCTGCAACGACACCTGTCAGAAGCGCCACCCACCTCAAGCCCCCATCTCGCAAGAGCCCAAGGGTAGCGTGTCACCGACTCTCGTGGTTCGACAGTCCTGAAGCGCACACCGTCCCAAGCTTTTCGGCTGCGTTTGAGACGGAAGCTCCAGAAAGAGTGCGCGGTGGATCGCACCAATCATGCGCCGCCCCGACCCACGCGCTCCGTGCCGGAAGCGGTTAAGCGCAAAAGCCCGAGACGGCTTCGCGAACAGCACGCGAAGCTTTTTCTCGCTACGCCGATCAGGTACCCTGCCCTTGAGCCATGTCGAACGTACCCGTCCAGCATGCATCAAAGAGCCTCCGTCATGTAACGCCTCTTCCGTTTTACGCCCCCGGCAAGGGCAAGCGCCAAGCTCAAACACGTCCAGCATAGGCGGCGCGTTGACGCCTGTCAAGACCATCAGAGCCAAGATACAGCTCCGGTCGCATCTTTCCTTCTAGCCTGTATATAAAGGATAATGCCGTGTCGCTGCCTTGCGTTTTCCGTTTTTCCATCATAGCAATACATCCCTCGCTTTCTCAAGAGTCTTTCGTTCAAGTCGGCCGTTTGTCTTTAGTACTTTTTCTCTTCTTCATCGTTCCTGGGGAAACGATTTGGCCGGTCCTTTTTTTCACCACTGTATTATCTACTTCATTTCGAATCAGCAAACACACTCATTCCAAACGTGACGACATAGAATTCTTGACGAGATATTATTTCTTCCCATCATGAAGCATTCCATCATCGCTCTTTCCCTGATCGGTGCCGCCGTGGCCCGACCAGGCGTCAGCATCTACAGCTTCGCCAAGCGAGAGGTTCCCCAGGAGCATGCGCACAGGAACGTCAACCTGGAAGTCTCCAAGGCCCTGAACTTGAACAACCCAGACGAGATCCAGGATCCCATCTTCGGTCTGCTTGGTGCTGCTGCCGGTATCAAAGGGGCTGGCAAGATTGCCGATGCTGGTGAGTGCTATCTAGGGCTATATATACCTACCAGCTCATAATACTGATTCTGCTAGACTGTCTCCAACAGGCGACGGCTGACCAGGCCTTCACCAACGCCAAGGCTGCTGGCGACGTCAATGGCATGACCTTTGCCCTGATCTACCGTGCCTTGGAGCGCAACACTGGCTCGGTTGGTCTGGCTTCGGTTCCGTGCAAGTCCATCAAGGCTGTGAACCCGGAAATTGCAGCTCTCCAGCAGCACCAGGACCCTGCTGGAGAGGGTGCACAGGCGCTCAACAAGCAGATTGCTACTGAGCTCGCCAAACAGATTGCTGCCGTCGGCGGCGACCCAGCTCTTGCCAACGAGGCCAGCACCTTTGCCCCTGGTCAGGTGGGCGATCCAACGGGTGCTGGCAACACCTGTGATGACGACAAGGACGACGCTGGATGCATCAACACCCTCGGCCTTCGTGTCGACGACCTTAGCGCGGCGGAGATTCAGGCTATTGCTGGAGGTGCAGGTGCAGGTGCAGGTGCAGGTGCAGGTGCAGATGCAGGTGCAGCAGCTGGAGGGGTTGCCGCTGGCAACGCAACTGCTGACGCAGGTAATGTTGCCTGCAATGCTGCAAACAACGGTGGAAACGCAGCCAATGCCGGAGACGCTGCAGATGCTGGCAACAACAAAGGCAAGGCTGGTAATGCTGGAAACGCTGCGAACAACAAGGGCAACGCTGGAGATGCTGCGAACGCTGGCGACGCCGCCGATGCTGGAAACGCTGGCAATGCCGGAAACGCTGGCAATGCTGGCGATGCTGCTCAGGGCGGTGCAGCAGCAGGAGCTGCCACGGGAGCCGCGAGCTTCGGCAGCTGCGCCGACCCTACGGTCGTGTTTGGTCCTCCCTCTGACGGCCGGCAGGAAGATGCTTTCGAGGCCAAGGACCTGACCAACTTCCCGCACGGATCCGCGCTCAACATCGGCGTCATTTCCAGCTTCATCTGCGACCAGCTGGTCAACAAGTGCAAGGCCAACCAGGCGGCCGTGACGCAATGCGACCAGGCCGACGCAGCGGTCAAGGCCTCGGGCCTCAAGGGCCAGGCGGCCGCAGACTCGTTCAACCAAGCCCTTGGCTTCTAGGTCGGACGTGTGCTATGAAATGAGGAGAGTCGAAGTGTGATCAGCATGGGTTTTGGAGGTGGGAGACGAGTGGAGGATGGAGAGACATGAGATGAGGGGACATGTCAGTGTACTGCTACTACCATGGCTCGGAAGGGTTCCGGATAGGCCGCGTGTTACGACTTTCTTTCGCGTATACCAATTGAAACTATTCTTGTGACGATCAAGTCTGCAACCTGGCGCGCTGCACGGTGGAAGAAGCCGTCTGGATTGATGTTTGGGACTGTTTACTGTGTCGGTGCTCGTGTTGATTGACCAGTGAGGGACGCGTGGAGACTGCGCATCTGCCGATGAGCAGAGCAAGGCCACAGGAGGCCACAGTAGGCCACAGTAGGAGGGACGGTCAGGCTGGCCATCCGGCCAACGAAGGGCGGCCACTCGGTCTCAACCAGGTGGCCGCGTGGTGCATTGCAGTATCGAATATGTACCCCACAGCCTCGACTGCGACCCAAACAGAGCATGCGGTGTTTAAAAATGTAAAATGCGACCAATAGAAAATTTGCAGCGGGCGGCTGACTGGTCATAGTGCCGGATGCGGACGGGGGTCGTGGGGGGGAGTGCAATATTGGTGTGTGACGGGACGCACAGGCAGAGAAGCGAGGCCGTTAGAGGCAAGGCGGGCAGATGGCGAGGCACACAGGCCAGAGGAGACAGAGTGTCTGGCAACGTGTGCGAGACGTGTACAGACGGGTGGTCGGCCAGGAGTCAGGGCGTGAGGCCTGGGCGACAGGAATCCTGCTCGTTCTCGCGGAGAGGAGAGCGCAGCGGCTGAGCGTTGTGCGTCCCGACGCTCGAGGGTCGCATGGCGGTGGTGGGTGGTCCTGAGGCTTGACAAGTGTTCGTGCAGATGCAGGGGCCGCGATGGGCGCGCACTGGCCCGGCGGCCCCCAATCGGGCCAGGCGCCAGTGAATACACAGCAGGACGCGTCGCGCGCGCGTCGGCGTCCTGGCAGCAGGCAGCCCACGGCCGCCGCCATTGGCGTGCTGCGTGCGGGCGATGGAATGCGAGGGCGGGCCCGGTGGCCAGCAGCGCAGGCCGGGCGGACGGGCTGCTGGCCAAGCAGGTGCGCGAGGGCAGCGAATTGGCCTATGGGCGGGCGGTGGTGCGGTGCTGCGCTGTGTTGTGGTGCGGGTGTGTGGGTGTGTGGGTGGTGTGGGCGTGGTGTGTGCGCGGCGCCGAGTGGAGCCCCGGCTCGCTTGTCGTGGGCCTCTGCCAGTTGCAGCGGCCGGCACAGCGCCAGCCCACCCAGAGGCTTGGCGCTGGCCGTGCGGCCTGGGACTGCGCGACCCCCGATAATCCTCAACTTCCCGCCCCGACCAGTCTTCACCGCACCCACACCCGCCTCCGCCCTCCACGCCCACGCGCGTCCGCGGTGTCCCCAGGACTGCCCGTCGCGTCTCCGACTGCCCGCCTGCGTGCTGCCTCTCTCCAACGCTCTCCCGCGCCGCCCATGGACGATTGCGAGTGATCACCGAGCCGCGCAGTCCATCGCTCGCCGCGTCCGACCAGCCCGCGTCCGCCGCCAACCCCCAGGCTCCGCACTGCGACTCCCCATCGCCGTGCCTGCTCCCCAGCGTCCGCCGCCCCTTCGACACGGCGCTGCCCGGCTTCCCTGCCTTGCGGCCGTCGCACTCGCTCGCCCTGCGCGCCCAGCTACGCGCCGGCGCCCTAACGAACCCTCTCACGACTTTTCCTTGCCTGCTTCGCTCGTGCGACCGTCTAGACAGCGCCCTAACTGCGCCATTCATCTCGCGACGCCGCCTGTCAACGACAAAAAGGCCCAAATTGCCCTGTTTGCCCGTGTAACCCACCGTGTCGCGTTCGCAGCCTCCGAACGCCTGTACGGACCTGCCATCACCGCCCCGCACACCCTCAATCCTCGAGCCCTGCAGCCTCTGTGATTGTGCTTCATCTCGCGCCTACTCCTTGCTGGCAGTGGGCATTGCACTCTTGGAACTTCATCTCTCGGCTTGTGCCGACGTCGACATTCAATTACCTAGCTGAGCGCCTCGATTCATTGGCGATATGGAAGATCGCCCCCACCTCTCCATCACCCTCCCAAGGAACTTCATGTTCCATTATCGGGACGGCGAGCCGCCTCGGACACCGGAGCCAGAGCTGCAGCCAGACGACCTCCAGCCTCCTCCCCCGCCGCGCCAGATGCTCAAGGTCCGCAGGCGCCGTACCACCTTTCTCCCGACTCACGAGCTCATCGACTTCAACGACTCCGTCGATGGTATGCCCATCCCCACCATCGAAGGCCCCGAGCTCCACTCAGATGCGTCTACAACACTGCCGACCTTTCACTCCGCAATCGACAACGAGTACCTGTCTCCAGCATTGACATGGAGCCGTATGCTCTCGCCGCCTAAGACGCCCGTGTCCCAGATGGGCAGCCTGGGCACCTTCGAAGGTCTGCCACATTGGTCTGAGGTGGATCACGCCAGCCAGAGTGAGACGTCCAGCAGGCCGACCTCCTCTTCGGGATTTTCTGATTCATCCGTGTCGTCTGTAGACAGCTTCGAATCGTTCCCATCCCTCGGTGGGAGCTGCGCCAGCCCAGAGGAAGACATGAATGACCCATTCATCTTCTGCTCCCCCGCACCCAAATACACTCCCGTGCTGAGCTCTCCCCTCGCGACTCAGCAGCTACAGCAGCCCAAGAAGCTGAAGCTTCGGACCACTTTCACCGAGGAGATGGACTACCACCTGTGGATGACTTACATGAAATACCTCCAAGATCCTACCGTGACCCCGTTCAAGGCTCTGCCAAGTACCGTGCCGCCGAACGGAGTGTGCCATAGAGTCGCTCGCCTGGCACGACGGACCTGGAAGGGTGGCCGTTCTACTTCCCTCATTACTAGCGTGCGTGCACCAGCCCGACTCGCTTCTCCGCCATCTGGAACTCCGGATACTATCAAAGCTTCAAAGAGCGGTAGCAACACTCCAGTGCCTGGCACATCCAAGCCATACGCACGATTCCCGACCGAGAAGCAGGTGCGGAGGCGACTGCGGTACCTGGCTAGGCAGAAGCCGACATTGTCAGCCCACTATCAGCGCTTGCTTCATCGCTCGCCATCGCCATTCCAGTCGTCGCCGCCGGCATCCGAGTCGTCTACAGCCAGGCCGGGCCCGCTGTCTTCTCCTTTCTCGCAGGAGCCGTCGAGCTTTTCTACGCGCGACATGAATGTATCGCTTACGACCAGCACCGCACCGTCCATGCAGCTCGGTAACCCTCTGTCACAGTTAGCAAGCAATGAGACCCCTCGACGTGCAGAGACATCTCGGGCTCAGATGCGGGCTTCTGCACACCAGAAGTCGCAATCTCTTCACATCGGCCTTGGTATTGGTTTCAGCAATGTGCTTGGATCTCCCTTCGAGGCCATGTCCCAAATGACCGACATGAGCATGAAACAGCCCAGTTCCCGAACCTGGCATGCAGCGTCGGCTCGTCCGCCGAAACTTGGCTCTCCCGTCCAACTGCATGCACCACGCCCCATCTCTCGTGCATTTAAGCGCAGGGCTCTCCACAGTTTCGAGGAGCAGAGCCGGAACCGAGGCAACAGCTTCATCAACCACGTTTTTGGTGCGCCGGCAGAGTCCAGCCATCGACGTGTGCGAAGCCGAGGTTTCAGCTTGGGCGACATGGGCGAAGGTGCACGTCGGCTGCCCCTATCGACCAGCGGACCAGCCGAGTTCAACCCATTCATCAGCCCACCCATGTCGGTGGACTGCCAGCCCTCATCCGTGAGCCCCGAAATCCATGGCCAAGCGACCATCCGCCTTGGGTCTCCCTTCAACAGCCGACCTGGCAACACGTTTCCGCGGGCGTCGACATCGCACGGCTTCGAGCCACCCGCCTCGTTTGAGCAACGTTTTGCCGCCTTCCCAAGCGATCCGGCGCACCTACCTCGTCATTAGCGCTTGCGGCCTGGAAGCCGTTCTGCCTTTAAGCAACAATCGTGCATTGCATCATCGGCGTTAGCATTCGGCGGCCTCGGGGCTTGCCCACTCTCTATTGCATCTCATGCGAGAAAAAGACTCCCATTGGCCTTGAGCCTGATCCGACAAACCATCTGAAAAGCATCTCCTATGTTCTGTTTATACTCACTTCGCTTCTTACCCTTTTTTTCCAAGCCTTCCTCGGGTTTTGTTGTGCTTACCTTTCTTCGAGGATTCATACTTGACTGCAGCCGAGGATGGCCAAATTTTCTTTCCTTTCCCCTTTTGCTGGATCTGGGCACGACGACATGGCTGCATGATCTCCACTTTTTAAACTCTGCCATCTGCTTCCCTAATTCGAGGGTGAGCGGTATTCTCGACTGGAAGTGAGACGAGCCGGCTGATGACCCAGTGGGTTAACCTTTAACCCCCCACCGATGGACATGGTCAGGGTCTTGGGCCACTCGGTACGAAACGATAATCGTCTTCCAGCGGCAGCCCTCCACTTTCTGTACAACTTTTCCAAGCACACTCTGGACGATCTCTTGCAACACTTTCTCCTTACCGAGCTCATACTACTGTAGAGCGAACACCATCAACAACAACGACGACGACAACACCAATACTTTTCCTTAGCACTCCTCTCCTCTCATTTCCTTTGTCCTCTTCTATTCTTCTTCTTCTTCTCTTCTTTTGCCGAAATCTGTTTTCCAGCTCAACTCACGACGTGAACGCTCCATCTTTACGAAAACGGAATGCCCGGGGATTCGAGGGCGGTGACGAAGATGATGGGGCCTGTCCCCTTTTTTTTTCTGCTCCCCTTTCTTTCTTTTTTTCGGCCCGGCCTTCACGAAGTCAAATGAGTAGCTTTGTTTTCCAGCATTGCGTGAATGGCTAATCCGTAATTTTGCGTCGTGGACTGGCTGGCTGGGCGGTAGTGTTTTGCGGGCTTGGGGGGATGATGGGAAGGAGGGAGGACCGGTAGTTTGGGGGTTGGGAAGAAGTGGTTGGTGGTGGGGGGTGGAGGTCCTTTCCTTTCTTTCTTTTCTCTTCTGAAGTACCGCGGGAGCGAGGTAGCTAGCTGGCCAGCCATGTCGAATGGACTAATTGAAGAGTTTTATGAATGAATGTTGCAACGAAAGAAGGAATAAAAACGTGCATGTGTGGTGGTGGTGGTGGTGGTGGTGGTGGTGGGGAAGTATGAGACGGTA
>Ga0247757_10000820_pt1 | contig 23858 bp, 25 predicted proteins | sample UWRJL126311R4_FD_180929 | JGI IMG/M metagenome (GOLD analysis project Ga0247757, IMG submission 180929) | Plant litter microbial communities from Arlington Agricultural Research Station in Wisconsin, United States - UWRJ-L126-311R-4 | ecosystem: Environmental > Terrestrial > Plant litter >...
AACTCGACGCCCCGGGTCGCGAGGGCGGCGAGGTCGCCCGCCATGTCGCGCGGGTACTTGGCGAGGTCCTCACTCGGGCCGAACTGCGTGGGATTGACGAAGATCGACACGACGACGGTCGGCGCGACCTCGCGGGCCCGATCCACGAGCGCGAGGTGCCCCTCGTGCAGCGCGCCCATGGTCGGCACGAGCGCGACCGGACCGCGGTCGGCGAGCGCGGAGCGCATCCCGGCGATGGTCGTGATGACGACCGGCTCCACCACGTGGGCTCCCTCCGCGCGCCCGGCGGGCGCCCCGACGATGCTAGCCGTCGCCCCGCGAGCGGGCCGGGGCCGCGGGCGTAGGCTCCGGACCGTGGCCGCTCCCGTGCTCCCCCGATCCACCCCGACCGCGGAGGGCATCGACCCCGCCGCGATCGCCGCCTTCGTCGACGCCGCCGAGCGTGAGCGCGCCGGCGTGCACAGCCTCATGGTCGTGCGCCACGGCAGCGTGGTCGCCGAGGGATGGTGGACCCCGTTCGCGCCGGACGTGCGGCACCTCGTCCACTCGGTCTCCAAGTCGTTCACGTCCACCGCGATCGGCATCGCGCAGGCCGAGGGGATCCTCGCGGTCGACGAGCCGGTCGTGGACTTCTTCCCGGGCGTCGACGGACCGCGCGACGTGCAGCTGCGTCACCTCCTCTCGATGTCGGGCGGCCACGACGAGGACACGATGGGTCTCATGCGCGCCCTCCCCGGGGAGGACTGGCCGCGCCTCTATTTCGGGTCGCCGTTCGTCTTCCCGCCCGGCGAGCACTTCCTCTACGACTCGGGCGGCAGCTACCTGCTGAGCGCGGCGCTGCAGTCCCGCACCGGGATGACGCTCCCGCAGTTCCTCGAGCCGCGCCTGTTCCAGCCGCTCGGCCTCGCCACGCCGCCATGGGCCGCGTCGCCCGCGGGCGTGAGCCTCGGCGGCACGGGCATGAGCCTGCTGACCGAGGACATCGCGGTGCTCGCGGAGCTGTACCGCCGCGGCGGCGAGTGGGATGGCCGCCGGCTCGTGCCGGCGGAGTGGGTCGCGGAGGCGACGCGCGCGCACGTCGACGACGGGCCGAACGAGCGCGTCGACTGGGCCCTCGGCTACGGCTACCAGTTCTGGCGGTCGCAGCACGGGTACCGCATGGACGGGGCGTGGGGGCAGTACGGCCTCGTGATCCCGGAGCTCGATCTCGTCGTCGCGATCACCTCGGGCGCGGAGGACAACGCGGCCGTGCTCCAGCTGGTGTGGGATCACCTGCTGCCGGGCGTCGACCGGGCCGCGACCGGCGTCGACGATGCGGCGCTCACCGAACGGCTCGCCCGCCTCGACCTCCCGGCACCGGAGTACCGCGACGCCGTGCCCGCAGCCGCGGCCGGGCTCGGCGGACGCCCGATCGCCCTGCCGTTCACCTCGCTCGGGCTGGCGACCGTCACCCTGCACCTCGACGGCGAGCGCACGACGCTCGAGACGGTCGGCACCGACGGCTCCGTCGAGCGGATCGAAGCCGGCCGCGCCGAGTGGCGGCCCGGCGAGACGGCGATCTGGCCGCATCCCGAGCTGGCCGGGAGCCGCACCGGCAGCCGCGCCGGGTGGGTCGACGACACGACGTTCGAGTTCCACGAGCAGTGCATCGAGTCGGCCGCCGCGCGCATCTGGCGGTTCGAGACGGACTTCGGCGCGGCGGACGAGCTGCGCGTGACGGTCGGCCTCGACCTCCCGTTCTGGTCCAGCCGCACGGAGCGGGTCGTCGGACGGCTCGGAGCCTCCGCCTAGTGCCCGGCGCCTGGGCCGGCACGGCCGAGGCGTACGCGTCCTCGTTCGCGCTGCTCTGCGCCGGCACCGTCGAGCCGCTGCTCGACGCCCTCGACGAGCGGATGCCGTCCCGCGGCACGCTCCTCGACGTCGGGACCGGCCCCGGCACCCTCGCGCGCGCGGCGGCGGCCCGCGGCTGGGACGTGTCGGCCTCCGACCCGGAGCCGGGCATGCTCGCGGTCGCGGCATCGCTCGGCGGCGGGATCCGCTATGCGTCGGCCGCCCTGCCGTCGCTGCCCGAGCCCGACGGGTCGGTCGACGCCGTGACGGCGAACTTCGTCGTCAACCACACGCACCGTCCGCGCGCCGCGATCGCCGAGCTGGTGCGCGTCGCACGCGGAGCCGTCGCCCTCACGATCTGGCCGCATCGTCGGTCCGTGCTCAACGGACTCTGGTCGGGCATCGTCGCCGACGCCGGCGCGATCAGCCCGCCGGGGACGACCGTCGCGGCCGACGACGACATCGACCGGAGCGAGGGCGGCCTCGCCTCGGTCCTGCGCGACGCCGGCCTCCACGACGTCGCCGTCGCGACGCTGGAGTGGGAGTGGGTCATCGATCCCGCTCCGCTGTGGTCCGCCGTGACAGCCGGCGTGGCGACGATCGGCACGACGTACCTCGCCCAGGACGACGCGACCCGCGCGGGTCTCGCCGCCGCGTACCGCGAGCGCACGGGCGCGCTCGTCGGGGCGGACGGGCTCCTGCGCTTCCCGAGCGCCGGGCTTCTCGGCATCGGCGACTGTTAGCCGCCGACCCGACCCTCCTCGCGCTACGGTCGCCACATGCAGCTCGCGCGGACCGCCACGGCCATCCTCGGCGTGGCGGCCATCGCGTTCGTGGTGCTGTGGCTCGTCATGTGGACGCCGTACTACGTGGCCGGCAACGAGGGCTGGCTGTTCCTGTATGCGGTGTTCCTCGTCGTGCTGGTGCCGATCGTGCTGCTGCTGCTCACCGCGACCGTGCTCGGGATCATGGCGGCGATACGCGGTCCGCGGCGGGCCCGCGGGATCCTGACGGCCGCGGGCTCGCTCGTGCTCGCGGTGGTCAGCCTGCCGGTGCTGTGGTTCGGCGGCGCCGCCGCGTCCTGGTGACTCAGACCGCCCGGTCGTAGGCCTTCTGCGAGCTCGCGACGTCGCCCAGGTGCGCGATGGACCACTCCTCGAGCGCGCGCAGCGGCTCCAGCAGCGTGCGCCCCGCCTCGGTGAGCGCGTACTCGACGCGCACGGGCACCTCGGGGTACACGGTCCGCCGGACGAGCCCGTCGCGCTCGAGCCCGCGGAGGGTCTGGGTCAGCATCTTCTGCGAGATCCCCTGCACCTCGCGCAGCAGCGCGGAGAAGCGCGCGTCGCCGCGGCCGAGCACGCCGACGACGAGCACGGTCCAGCGGTCGCCGATCCGGTCGAGGATGCGGCGGGTCGGGCAGTCGGCGCGGTACGGGTCGCCGGGGAGGTCGCTGGTTACCACGAAGTGCCTTCTTCCTCTCCAGCAGTTGCTCTCTTATGGTAACCATCAGGCGCATCCGCGTCGAGATCCCCAGGAAAGGCAGTTCATGTCCCGTATCGCCGTCATCGGAGGCACCGGCTACGCCGGCTCGTCGATCGTCGCGGAGGCCGCCGCCCGCGGCCACGAGGTCACCGCGCTCAGCCGCACCCTGCCCGAGGCGCCCGTCGCGGGCGTCAGCTACGTGCAGGGCGACGCGACCGATGCGGCGACCCTGACCACGGCGGTCGACGGCGCGGAGGTCGTGGTCGCCGCGCTCGCGCCCCGCGGTCCCCTCGTCGGCAAGGTCCGGGGCGTCTACCGCACCCTCGCCGGACTCGCCGCGGAGTCGGGCGCCCGCCTCGTGGTGGTCGGCGGCTGGAGCTCGCTCCGCCCCGCGGCCGGTGCGCCGCGCTTCACGGAGAGCGAGGAGATCCCGGAGCAGTTCCGCGACGAGGCGCTCGAGATCGCGGCCGTCGTCGCCGACGACCTGCCCGCGGCTCCCGCGTCGCTCGACTGGTTGTTCGTCAGCCCCGCCCAGACGTACGGCGCCCACGCGCCCTTCGAGCGGTCCGGCGCCTACCGGGTCGGCGACGACGTCGCGCTGCAGGCCGAGGGCGGCACGCACATCTCCGCGGCCGACTTCGGCCTCGCCGTGGTCGAGCTCGTCGAGCGCGACGAGCACCACCGCGCGCACGTCAACGTCGCGGCGTAGCGCCTACCGGTCGAGCGCGTTCTCGACCGCCGACCGCACGAGCGGCCCCAGCACGCGCCCCGGCCGCTCGACGCCCATCCCGCGCAGCCGGTCGACGGCCCGCCCGACGATCGTGTCCGAGTAGTCGGTCGCCAGGCCGATCGCCTCCGCATACGCGGGGCGGTCGGCCTCCGCGATCACGACCGGCTCCGCGCCCATCTCGACGACGAGCGCCTGCGCGATCGGCAGCACGGGACCCGGCGCCGTGACCGCGCACCACGCGTCGCGCAGCCGCACCAGATCGACGCTCGTGCCGGTGAACGCCATCGCCGGATGGATCGCGAGCGGGATCGCACCGGCCCCCATCGCGGGCGCCAGCACTCCGACCCCGTGCGCCGCCGTCGTGTGCACCACGAGCTGCCCGGGCTGCCACCCGCCGGTCGCGGCGAGGCCCGCGACCAGGCCGGCGAGCTCCGATTCCGGCACGGCGAGGATGACGAGCTCCGAGCGCTCGACGACGTCCGGCACCTCGAGCACCGGCACGCCCGGCAGCATCGCCTCGGCGCGGTCGCGCGCGGCCCGCGAGACCGCGTTGATCCCGACGATCGCGTGACCGGCGCCGCCGAGGGCCGCGCCGAGCACCGGGCCGACCCGGCCGGCTCCGACGATGCCGATCCCGAGGCGCCCGTCGCGCTCGCTCATGCGGGCGACGGCGGCAGCTCGGGTCGCCGCTCGTGCGCCTGCGGCGGCGCGAAGTGGGGGCGGTCGGCGTGCCAGCGGTGGGAGCGGTCGGCGGAGGCCGCCGCGACGTCCGCCGCCGCCGCGTCGCGGAAGAACCCGACCGCGTCGTCGGTGTCGAGGCCGCCGATCCGCGCGCTGATCGGACCCTGCACGGTGTGCACGTTGACGGTGGCGAGCCGCAGCGCGCGGAGGAACGGCCCCTGATGGATCGCGACGCTCTGCATGCGCGCGGTCGGCACCATCACCAGGTCGCGCCAGATCGCGCCGCGGCGCAGCAGCACGGCCTCGGGGCGCAGCGCGAAGCCGTTGCGCTTGCGCGAGAACCAGCGCACGATCCGGGCGCGCGGCGGCGAGATCGTGAAGCCGTCGCCGGGGCGCCCGCGTTCGAGCGCGGCGGCCACGAGCTCCGGCATCCCCTCGGCCGCGAGCAGCTCGGGCAGCGCCAGCTGCACGACCTTGAGCACGTCGGCCCGGTTGCCGACCGGCAGGATCGAGGTGCCGCGCCGGCCCTCCTGGCCGCGCTCGCGGGAGCGCGAGGCGAGGTTGACGCGCACCTCCCACCAGTCGAACGGGCGCCAGAGCAGCTCCTGGCTGATCTGGATCGAGTGGATCCGCCCCGGCGGCAGCGTCTCGTTGCTGAGCGACAGGAGGCCGTACCCCACGCGGATCCCGTCGGAGGTCGCGGCGATCGAGTAGCGCAGCGACTTGGTCACGCGGCGCACGAGCACCGACCCGAGCGCGAAGACGGTCGGCACGATCGCGAAGAGGATCTCGTAGACGTGGAACATCGTCGCGCCGACGATCGCGGCCGCCACGATCACGACGAACCACAGGGTGCCGCTGCTGAGCACCGTGGAGCCGATGAGCCGCGCCGGATGCATCTGCACGACCGAGGTCGGCGGCGCGAGCGACGGGTCGAGCTCGGGGGCGATGAACTCCGCGGCGCGCTCGTTGAGCACGTCGCCCACGCCGCGCGCGGGCGACGCCACCGTGCCGGTCGCGGCCTGCGACGCGGCGCGCTCCTGCTCGCGGACGCCGGACGCGCGACGCAGGATCACGCGGCGCAGCGCGTCGGCGTTGCGGCTCGAGAGGTAGGCGAGGTTGACGTTCGCGTCCTGCCCGGCGACCTTGATCTCCAGCCGCGCCGCCCCGAACACGCGCGCGAGCAGCTGGCGCGTGACGTCGACGCCCTGGATGCGGTCGAGTCGTCCCTTGCGGTTCGTGCGGAACAGGATGCCGCTGCGCACCTCGACCTCGTCGGCCGTGATGCGGAAGGTGTGCACCCGCCACGAGAAGTAGAAGATCACCATGATCAGGAGCAGCACGCCCAGCACGACGAGCAGCGCGACGGGGATCAGGTGGTTGCGCTCGATGAGATCGACCGGGTCGCCCCCGTACCTGCCGGCCTCGGGCACGAAGAAGTCGATGATGCGCTCGCGCAGGTTCGCGATGACGATGCCCACGATCGCGACGAACGCGATGCCGCCGCGCAGGAGCGGGGTGGCGGGGTGCAGGCGGTGCCACTCGCCGTCGGCGAGGTCCTCGGCCTTGGCGACCGCGGCCGCGTCGGTCACAAGCCCGCCCGACGGGTCTCCGCGAGGTCGACGATCTGGTCGCGCAGCTGCTCCGCGTCCGCCATCGGGAGCCCGGGCACGGTGACGTTGCTGGCCGCGGCGGCGGTCACGAGCTTCAGGCCCGCGAGCCCGAGGGCGCGGTCGAGCGGTCCACGGTTGATGTCGACCAGCTGCATCCGGCCGTACGGGACGGCGACGAAGCGCTGGAACATGAGGCCGCGGCGGAAGACGAGGTCGTCGTCACGGAGCCGGTACCCGATCGAGCGCACCCGGCGCGGCGTGAACGCGGCCACCAGCACGAGCACGACGAGGAACACGGCCGGGAAGATCAACAGCCACCATTGCTCGCGGCCCGAGACCCACCAGGGGATCGACGAGGCCACCGTGACGATCGCCCAGCCGATGATCTGGCCGACGAGGTCGACCCAGACGTAGCGCGGCGAGACCCGCTTCCAGTCACCGGGGACGGGCTCCAGGCGCTCGGACACCCTATGACCGTACCCGCTCGGGGTCGCCGTCGTGCCGGTCGTCATCGTCGTCGCGCGGCGGCACGCGACACAGGTACTCGGCCACCAGCCCGCCGACGAGGAGCGCCACGGCACCCCCCAGGCACACGAGGATCCGGGCGAGGGAGTCGCCGCTCGGCGCCCCGCGCAGCAGCAGGTCGGCGAGCAGGCCGACACCCGCGCCGCCGAGCAGAGCGCCCGCGATGCTGCACGCCTTGGCGAGGAGGACGACGCGCGTCGCGTAGAACGGGTCGATCCGCTGCCCGAGCCGGCCGCGCACCGCGCGCCGCACGGGGACCGCGAGCGCGATCACGAGCGCCGCGACCACCGCGAGGCTCAGCGCGAGCGTGTACTCGGGCCGCACCTTGGCCATGCTCATCGCCGCGAGCACGGTCTGCAGCCCGAACCCGGCCGCGCCGCCGAAGACGGCGAGCGCGAGGAGGAGCGCGGGGCTCGTGTGCTTCATCGCCCGGCCTCGAGGCGCGCGAGCACGTCGGCGACCCGGCCGCGCCCGACGAGGACGGCATCCGGGTCGACCTGCGCCCACGGCCGCAGCACGAAGTCGCGCTCGGCGGCGCGCGGGTGCGGGAGCGTCAGGTGCGGGTCGTCGGAGGCCTCGCCGTCGTAGTCGACGAGGTCGAGGTCGAGGGTGCGGTCGCCCCACCGCTCGGCGCGCACGCGGCCGTGGGCGTCCTCGATGCGGTGGAGGAGCGCGAGCAGGTCGGTCGGCGCGAGCGTCGTGCGGACCAGCACGACGCCGTTGAGGTACGCGGGCGCCGCCGGGTCCTCCCCCGCGGGCTTCAGCGCGACGCTCTCGATGACGTCGGAGACCGCGGTCACCTCGACGCCGTCGGCCTCCGCGAGCTCGCGGACGGCCGCGAGCACGGTCGCGCGCCGGTCGCCGAGGTTCGCGCCGAACGCGACGACCGCGGGGCGACCCGACGCCACGTCGCCGTCGATCACGCCGCGCTCCGCTCGATGATCACGCGGACGTCGTCGAAGGGCACCGTGATCGGCGCCTCGGGCTTATGCACGGTGACGCGCACCGACTCGACGGCCGGGAAGGCGAGCGCGACGGCGGCGACGCGCTCGGCGACCGTCTCGATGAGGTCCACCGGGTCGCGCTCGACCGCCGCGACCACCTGCTCCGCGAGTTCGCCGTAATGGACCGTGCGGCCGAGATCGTCGGTGCCGGCCGCGTCCCCGAGCGGCAGGCGCACCTGCACGTCGATGACGAACGTCTGGCCGTCCTGACGCTCGTGGTCGAAGACGCCGTGGTGCGCGAACGCGCGGAGCCCGACCAGCTCGATCAGGTCGGTCACGTCGCGCTCTCGAACACGCTCTCCGGCACCGCGGCGGTGAGCGCCGCCGGCTCGCGCGAGCCCGACTCCGCCCCGTACCGCCAGCGCTCCCACACGTCGAGCGCCTGCCGGCTCGCGGCCACGTCGTGCACGCGCACGCCCCAGGCGCCGGAGCGCGCGGCGAGCGCCGTGATGATCGCGGAGGGCGCGTCGCGGTCCTCCACCGGCGCATCGGCCGGGAGCAGCTTGCCCACGAACCGCTTGCGGGAGGCGCCGACGAGCACACCGCCGCCGAGGCGGGTGAACTCCTCCAGGTGCCCGAGCAGCGCCCAGTTGTGCACGTTCTTCTTCGCGAACCCGAGTCCCGGGTCGACGATGAGCTTCGACGGCTCGACCCCGAAGATCAGCAGCTCGGCGACGCGCGCCTTGAGCTCCGCCTTCACGTCGGCGACGACGTCGCGGTAGTCCGGCGTGACGTCCGCCCCGCCGCGCCAGTGCATCGCGATGTAGGGCACGCCGCTCGTCGCGATGAGCGGCACCATGGCCGGGTCGGTGAGGCCGCCCGAGACGTCGTTCACGAGCCGCGCCCCCACGTCGAGCGCGGCGCGCGCGGTGTCCGCGTGCATCGTGTCGATGCTCACGGGCACGCGGCGGTCGGCGAGCCCGGCGATGACCGGGAGAACGCGGCGGCGCTCCTCCTCGGGATCGACCGGCTCCGCGCCCGGGCGCGTGGACTCCCCGCCGACGTCGACGTAGTCGGCGCCGAGCTCGTGGAGCTCCACGCCGCGGTCGATCGCCGCAGCGGTGTCGCCCCAGACGCCGCCGTCGCTGAAGGAGTCGGGGGTGACGTTGAGGATGCCGAGCAGCCGCGTCATCCGGCGCCTACGCGGTCGCGATGCCGGGGCTCTTGCGAGGCCGCGGCGTGCGCTTCGGACGCGGCGGCGTCGGCTCGGAGTCGACCGCGCCGTCCGTGACGCCCGCGTCGATCGGCGCCTTCGGCATCTCGATCGGCGGGAGGTCGCTGACGGGCCGCTTCTTGCTGGACAGCCACTGCGGCCGCTCGGGGAGCTTGCGCACGTCGGAGAAGATCGCGGCGAGCTGCTCGTGGTCGAGCGTCTCCTTCTCGAGCAGCTCGTGGGCGAGCTTGTCGAGGATGTCGCGGTTGTCGTTGATGACCTGGTAGGCCTCGTCGTGCGCGGCCTCCACGAGCTTGCGCACCTCGAGGTCCACCTTCTCGGCGAGGTCCTCGGAGTAGTCGCGCTGGTGGCCCATGTCGCGGCCGAGGAAGACCTCGCCCTGCGACTGCCCGAGCTTGACGGAGCCGATCTCCGACGACATGCCATACTCGGTCACCATCTTGCGCGCGATGCCGGTGGCCTTCTCGATGTCGTTCGAGGCGCCCGTGGTCGGGTCGTGGAAGATGATCTCCTCCGCGACGCGGCCGCCCATGGCGTACGCGAGCTGGTCGAGGAGCTCGTTGCGGGTCACCGAGTACTTGTCCTCGAGCGGGAGCACCATGGTGTACCCGAGGGCGCGTCCGCGCGGCAGGATCGTCACCTTCGTGACCGGGTCGGTGTGGCGCATCGCCGCCGCCGCGAGCGCGTGGCCGCCCTCGTGGTACGCGGTGATGAGCTTCTCCTTGTCCTTCATCACGCGGGTGCGGCGCTGCGGACCGGCCATGACGCGGTCGACGGCCTCGTCGAGCGCGCGGTTGTCGATCAGCTGCGCGTTGCTGCGCGCGGTGAGGAGCGCGGCCTCGTTGAGCACGTTGGCCAGGTCGGCGCCGGTGAAGCCCGGCGTCTTGCGCGCGAGGACCTCGAGGTCGACGCCGCGCGCCATCGGCTTGCCCTTGGCGTGCACGGTGAGGATCTGCTTGCGGCCCTGCAGGTCGGGAGCGTCCACGCCGATCTGCCGGTCGAAGCGGCCCGGGCGCAGGAGCGCAGGGTCGAGGATGTCGGGGCGGTTGGTCGCCGCGATCAGGATGACGTTCGTCTTGACGTCGAAGCCGTCCATCTCGACGAGCAGCTGGTTGAGCGTCTGCTCGCGCTCGTCGTGCCCGCCGCCGAGGCCGGCGCCGCGGTGGCGGCCGACCGCGTCGATCTCGTCGACGAAGATGATCGCCGGCGAGTTCTGCTTGGCCTGCTCGAAGAGGTCGCGCACGCGGCTCGCGCCGACGCCGACGAACATCTCGACGAAGTCCGAGCCCGAGATCGAGTAGAACGGCACGCCCGCCTCGCCCGCGACGGCGCGTGCGAGGAGCGTCTTGCCCGTTCCGGGAGGGCCATACAGGAGCACGCCCTTCGGGATCCGGGCGCCGACCGCCTGGAACTTGGACGGGTCCTTGAGGAAGTCCTTGATCTCCTGCAGCTCCTCGACGGCCTCGTCGGAGCCCGCGACGTCGGCGAAGGTGACCTTCGGCGACTCCTTGGAGACGAGCTTCGCCTTCGACTTGCCGAACTGCATGACGCGGTTGCCGCCGCCCTGCATCGACGAGAGGAGGAACCAGAAGATGACGCCGATCACGAGGAGCGGCAGCACCAGGCTGATGATCGTGCCGAACCAGTTGGTCGACGGGGCCTGGTCGTCGTACTTGGCGCCGGAGGAGTCGACCGCCTGCACGACGTCCTCGCCGCGCGCCTGCACGTAATAGAACTGCACCTGCGTGCCGAAGTCCTTGTACGGCTTGGCGAGCGTCAGGTCGACGCGCTGGTCGCCGTCGTAGACCTTGGCGACCTCCACCGCCTTGTCCTGCCCGAGCAGCTCGAGCCCCTGCTGGGTGCTGACCTGCTTGAATCCCGAACTCGTGAGCAGCGAGTAGCCCACGATGGCGGCCACGATCGCGACGATGATCCAGATGAGGGGCCCGCGAAGGAACCGCTTGAAGTCCATGGGTGCACACTCGGGCTCGATTGCCCGCTCCTGACAGTGGCCATCAGGCTATCGCGCGATTCCTTGACCCGGCCTGCGCGTTCGCCGGAGGCGGACTGCGCACCGGAGCGGAGAGCGGAGGCCGTCTCCGGCCTTCGCTGCGACGCCGGCGCCGACGGCCGTCCGGCTCGTCGGTTCGGACGGATTACGCGTACACGTGCGGCGCGAGAACCGCGACGTCGCGCAGGTTGCGATAGCGCTCCGCGTAGTCGAGGCCGTACCCGACGACGAACTCGTTGGGGATCTCGAAGCCCACGTAGCGGGCGTCGATCTCGATCTTGGCGGCGTCGGGCTTGCGCAGCAGGGCGCAGATCTCGACGGAGGCCGGACCGCGGCTCAGCAGGTTGGAGCGCAGCCACGAGAGGGTGAGGCCCGAGTCGACGATGTCCTCCACGATGAGCACGTGGCGGCCGGCGAGGTCGGTGTCGAGGTCCTTGACGATGCGGACCACGCCCGAGGACTGCGTGCCGGCCCCGTAGGACGAGACGGCCATCCAGTCCATCTCCATGTCGCGCTTGAGCTCGCGCGCGAGGTCGGCCATGACCATGACGGCGCCCTTCAGCACGCCGATGAGGAGCAGGTCGCGCCCCTCGTAGTCGCGCTCGATCTCGCGGCAGAGCTCCGCGATCCGCGCGCGGATCTGCGTCTCGGTGAGCAGCACCTCGGTGAGGTCGTTCGCGACGTCGGCCGACTCCATCAATCCTCTTCCCTGGCCTCGAAATGGAGCAGCGCGCCCCGCCGGACCACCCTAACGCCGGGCAGGTCGACGCCGGCCTGCCCGTGCCAGTCGGTCACGAGCCGGCAGACCTCGAGGGTCTGCGCGCGGCTGAGTGACAGCCCGAACTCGCTGCGGACCGCGAGCCGCACCAGCCGTTGCCGCAGCGCGGGCGGGTTCGCGGCGAGCGCCGGCACCGGGAGCGTGAGGCCGGCCTCCGCGTGGTCCGCCAGGTCCTCGGCGACCTCCTCCGCGAACGCGTCGAGCGCGGCGTTGTCCTCGCGGAGGTGCTCGGCCGTGCGCGCGAGCGCCTCGGCGACGCCCGGGCCGAGCTCGGTCTCGAGGAGCGGGAGCACGCTTGAGCGCACGCGCACCCGCGCGTACGCCGGATCGTCGTTGTGCGGGTCGTGCCAGGGCTCGATCCCCGCGTCGGCGCACGCCTGCGCCGTGGTGGCGCGCCGGATGCCGAGCAGCGGCCGCCGCCAGAGCCCGGCGATCGGCGCCATGCCCTGCAGGCTCGCGGCGCCCGATCCGCGGGCGAGGCCCAGCAGTACGGTCTCGGCCTGGTCGTCGAGGGTGTGACCGAGGAGCACGGCCGCGGCGGACTCCGCGCGCGCAACGCGCTCGAGCGCCGCGTACCGCGCGTCGCGGGCCGCCGCCTCGGGGCCGCCGTCGGCTCCGACCGGCACCCGCTCGACGCGGACCGGGGCCAGGCCGAGCGCGGCCGCCTGCTCCGCGGCGCGGGCCGCCACCGCATCCGAACCGGCCTGGAGTCCGTGGTCGACGATCACCGCGCCCGCCGCGAGCCCCGCGCGCGGCGCCTCGAACGCGACCGCCGCGGCGAGCGCGAGCGAGTCGGGGCCACCGCTCAGGGCGACGAGCACCGTCCCCCTCTCGGGCAGCAGCGCGCGCACCGCGCGGCGGATGTCGGCCACCGCGGGCGTCAGTCGGGGCCGGGAGGGCATCCACTAACGTTAGGCGCGACTTCGCAGTGCGATCAAAGGAGCGGAATTGGCCACGTACGACGCCGTCATCGAGATCCCGGCGGGCAGCCGCAACAAGTACGAGGTGGACCACGAGACCGGTCGCGTCTTCCTCGACCGCGTGCTCTACACGACGTTCGTCTACCCCACCGACTACGGCTTCTTCGACCAGACCCTCGGTGACGACGGCGACCCGCTCGACGTGCTCGTGCTCACCCAGTACCCGCTGTTCCCGGGCGTGGGCGTGAAGGTGCGGCCGGTCGCGGTGTTCCACATGACGGACGACGGCGGCGGCGACTCGAAGGTGCTCGCGGTGCCCGCGAAGGACCCGCGCTGGGACCACATCCAGGACCTCGACTCGGTGCCCGAGTTCACGAAGAAGGAGATCGAGCACTTCTTCGAGCACTACAAGGACCTCGAGCCCGGCAAGTGGGTCAAGACCGAGGGCTGGGAGGGTGCGGAGGCCGCCGAGGCGCTCATCAAGCGGGCGCAGGAGGCCTACGTCCCGTCGGGTCACTGACCCGTCACTGCATGACGATGCGGCCGACCTGCGGCACCAGCCGCGACTCGTAGTCGCTGTAGCGCACCGGCACGATGCGCACGAGACGCCTCGGGTTCGGGGCCTCGATCATCTGGCCGCCGCCGATGTACATGGCGACGTGCGTCTTGACGCTGTCGCTCGCGCTGCCGTTGACCGAGTAGAAGATCAGGTCGCCGGGGAGCATGCCGTCCGTGCTGTTGCGCGGGATGTCGACGAGGTGGCCGATCGCCTTCATGTGGTTGTACTGCATGGTCGAGCCGTGGCCGCCGATGTCGACGCCCACCTGGCGCCACGCCATCATCGTGAGGCCCGAGCAGTCCCAGACCTTGGGGCCCTCGCCGCCCAGCACGTAGACCTTGCCGAGCTGCGCCTCCGCGTAGGCGATGACCGCGCCGATCGCGCCGGCCGGCAGCGGCGGGATGCCCGCGGCCGCGTTCGCCTCGTCGACGCCCTTCTGGTACTGGGCCTCGACGTCGGCGGTGGTGTTCTTGAGCGAGGCGAGCTGCGCGAACATCGTCTGCTGCGACGCCTCCTCGCCCGCGACCTCCGCCTCGGCGGCGTCCTCCGCGGCCTGGGCGGCGGCGAGCGCCGTCTTCGCCCGACCGGCGAGGTCGGCGCGCTTGGCCTCCGCGACCGCGGCCTGGCGCGAGGCGGCGTCCGCCGCGTTCTTCGCGTACTCGGCCGTCTTGAGGATCCCGGCCGACGTGACGCTGAGCCGGTTCATGGTGCCGAGGCGCTGGAGCAGCTGGTCGGCCTGCGTGCCGGATCCCGTGACGAGCGCGAGGGTCGGGTCGCCGGCTCCCGTGTGGTCGAGGGAGGCGATCACGCCCGCCGCGCGCTTGGCGTCGGCCGCGGACTCCGCCGCCGCCGCGTCGGACTTCGCCTGGAGAGCGGAGGCCTTGTCCGTCGCGGCGTCGAGGGCCGCCTTCGCCGTGTTGTAGGCCTCCTCCGTGAGCGCCTCGTCCTGCTGGGCCGCCGCCGCCTTCTGCTGCGAGCTCTGCAGGGCCGCGTTCAGAAGGTCGATCTCGTGCTGCTTCGCCGCCTCGTTCGCCTGCGCGTTCTGCACGTCCTGCCACGACGGGTAGTCGGCGCGGACCGCGGGTGCCGCCTGGGCGGCGACCCCGGCTCCGAGGACGAGACCGGCGGCGAGCGTCGCCGCGAGGGCGGAGGTGGCGAGCAGTCTCATCCGGTCGGTCTCCCGACGTAGGGCACGAGGTCGAAGCTCCGGATCGCGACGATGCGCACCGAGAGCGGCTCATACGGGGCCTCGATCATCTGACCGCCGCCGATGGCCATGGCGACGTGGTAGTTCGAGATGTTCGGGTTGCCGCCATTCGCATAGAACAGGAGATCGCCGGGCTGGATCGCGTTCGCACGGATGTCGACCAGCCGCCCGTTGTTGCGCATGGAGTTGTACTGGAGGTTCGAGCCCCAGCCCCCGATGCCGATCCCCGCCGACTGGTAGGCCTTCATCGTCAGGCCGGAGCAGTCCCAGACGTTCGGACCGATGCCCCCGGAGTTCGCGTACGGCTTGCCGAGCTGCGCCTTCGCGAACGCGATGGCGGTATTGACGGCGCTGCTCGACGGCGCGGGCGGGGTCGGGTCGACGCCGACGGGCGCGCCGCCTCCGCCGCCGGACGAGCCGGAGCCGCCGCCCGAGGTCCCGCCGGATCCACCCGAGGAACCGCCGGACGAGCCGCCCGAAGCCCCTCCCGAGGACCCTCCCGAGGACCCGCCGGTGCCGGACGGCGGCGGCGGGTTCAGCACTCCCTGCGCGGCCTGGCGCTCGAGGTCGGCGGTGGTGCCCTTGAGGTCGGCGAGCTGCGCGTACATCGTCGACTGCGACGACTCGACGGCGGTGACGTTCGCGTTCGCGGTGGTCGCGGCGTCCTGCGCGGCCTGCAGCGCATCCTTCGCGCTGTCGGCGAGCGTCGCGCGCTTCGCCTTCGCGGCCGACGCCTGCTTGGCGAGCGACGCGGCCGTGTTCCGGTCGTACTGCGCCTTCTCGACGAGTCCCTGCGCCGACGCGCTCAGGTGGTTCATGGCCCCGAGCCGCTGGAGCAGCTGGTCGGCCTGCTGGCCGGATCCGCCCACGAGCCCCAGGGTCACGTCCCCGCCGCCCGTGCGCGCGAGCTGCGCGATGATCGCGGCGGCCTTCCGCGTGGAGGCCTCCGACTCCTTCTGCGCGGCCTTCTGCTGCGCGACGAGGGCGTCCGTCTTCTTCGTGGCGGCGTCGAGGTCGAGCTGCGCGGTCGTGTAGGCCGCGCCCTTCGTCTGGGCGTCGCGCGCGGCCGCGTCGGCCTGCTGCTGGTACTGCTTGAGCAGTCCGCCGATCTTCGAGATCTCGGCCTGCTTGGCGGCCTCGCTGCGCTTGGCGGCGGCGATCTCCTGCGGTGTGGGCACGTCGGTGCCGCGCGCGGCGGTCGCCGTGAGCGGCACGCCGGCGATGGTGAGTGCGAATGCGATGGACGCGGCAGCAGCCGCCGCCCCCCAGGGGCGCCTGCGTGCGTTCATCGGCTGACGGTGTTCCTAGCCAAGAGTGACCCCCCGATCACGCATGAACGGCACCGGGTTGGTGAGAGATCCGTTCACGAAGACGCTGAAGTGCAGGTGGCAGCCGGTCGACCCCCCGGTCGAACCGATCCGGGCGATCTGCTGCCCGGCATCCACGTGCTGGCCGATCCTAACCAGGATCCCCTTGTTGATGATGTGCCCATATCCGGTGACATAGCCGCCGTCGTGGGTGATCGTGATGTAGTTGCCGAGGTCGCTGTAGACGCCCGCGTACTTGACCGTGCCGGACGCGGCGGCATAGATCGGCGTACCGCAGGCGTTGGCGATGTCCTGACCGGAGTGCAGCTGCCACCGGAAGTGGGTCGGCGAGAAGCGCATGCCGAAGGCGTCGAGCAGGGTGCCGCTCGCGGGGTCCGCCCAGCCGGACGACGACACGCGGCCGCCCTGGCCCATCGCGGCACGGCGGGCCGCCTCGGCCGCGGCGCGCGCGATCTCGCCGGCCTGGTAGTCCGCCTCCGTCGCCTCGCGCTGCTGCGTGAGCACCGCGAGCTGGGCCTGCATCTCGGCCTGGTGCGTCGTCTCGGCGTCGACCGCGTCGGCGGCCTTCTGCGCAGCCTCCTGCGCCGCGGCGAGCGCCGCCTCCGCCTTCTGCTGGAGCTCGGCGAGGAGCTTCTTCTTCACCGCGGCCTGATCGGTCAGCGACTGCGCCGTCTTCTGCAGCTGGAGCGCGTGGTCGTAGATGCCCTGCGACTGCTTGATGAGCGTGTTGTAGGCCTGGAGCCGGTAGAGCTGGCCGTCGGCCGATCCCTGGCTCGACAGCAGCGTCGCGGTGGAGCCGGTGCCCCCGTTGGTCTTCGACAGCTGCGCCACCATCCGGGCGGCCTTCTCGCGCGCGGCGTCGGCGTCCTTCTTGGCGGCGGCGACCTTCACCTCGAGCTGCTGCGTCTCGTAGTCCTGCTTGTCGTAGGCCTCCTGGGCCTTCGCGTAGGCGTCGCCCTTGGCGTCGGCGTCGGCCTGTGCGGCCTGCGACGCGGCCTGGAGCTGAGCGAGCTGCGCCTGGATCTGCGCCACGAGCGCCTGGGTCGCCCCCTCGGCCTGCCTCGCCTGCTGGACCTGGGCCCAGGTCGGGTAGTCCATGCGCACGACGGGAGCCGCGTCGGCGGCGGGCGCCACCGCGATCGCGCCGACCGGCAGCAGTGCGAGCACGACGGATGCCGCGATCGCGCGCATCCGAGTCCGCGTTCCCCGCGTGGTGGTCCCTGCTCCGGCCATGGTCTCCCCCGTCTCCGTGCGACGGCGCGCGCGAGCGCACGCTATTCACACGAACAACATTGATCACACTAACAACAGGCGCCTCGAACTCTCAACGCCAGGTTGAAAGTAACCGCGAGGCCCGCGATTGCCGGGGAACCGGGCCGGTGCGGCCCCGCATCCGGGCCGTGGCGCGCGCGATCGGCCGCCCGCGCGCGTCCGCACGGGCGCTGATTGGCGGCGGGCCCCGGCGTCCCGTATGCTTGACCCTCGGTTGCCGTGCGGTTCGCTCGCGGCCCCATCGTTTAGTGGCCTAGGACACCGCCCTTTCACGGCGGCAGCACGGGTTCGAATCCCGTTGGGGTCACTCGATCGGCAACCACAACTCAACAGCAAGGCCCTGTAGCGCAGTTGGTTAGCGTGCCGCCCTGTCACGGCGGAGGTCGCGGGTTCAAGTCCCGTCAGGGTCGCGGATGAACAGAGCCTTTCCGCAAGGAAGGGCTTTTTCTCCATCGCGACGGTCTCGCCACCGTCGCACCCGGCTCTGTAGCTCAGTTGGTAGAGCGCACGACTGAAAATCGTGAGGTCACGGGATCGACGCCCGTCGGAGCCACGAGAGAAACCCCCGGGATTCCGGGGGTTTTCGCGTTTCTGGAGCTCCTCGCGAAGCTGAGAGTCGTCAGCCTGCCCACACTTTGCCCACACCCGCCGCAAGCGCCTTGGTGTCGAGTGCGACGGCGACGGATTCCAGGTCGTCGTCGAAGAGGTCAGCGTAAACATCGAGCGTCATGGCCGCGGAGGCGTGGCCGAGCATGCGCTGCACCGCCTTGACGTTGGCGCCGGCGGAGATCGCGAGGCTTGCGGCGGTGTGCCGGAGGTCGTGGATCGTGAGCACCGGGAACTCCGGATCGCTCTCGCGGCAGAGAGCGAGAGCGTCGGCGAACTGCCGGCGGCGGAAGTTGTTGCTGCGGAGCACTCCCCCGTCGGGGCCGACGAAGACGAGCTCGTCCCGCTTGCGACCTTCACAGCGTTTGGCGATCGCCTTCGAAAGGAAGGCAGGGAAAGGCACCGAGCGACTCGCATGCGACTTCGGCGTGCTCCAGACGAGTTGCCCACCGTTGGCCGGGCTCACGCCCTCGCTCACGTCGATGCGACGGCGAAGCATGTCGACACGTCCCACCTTGAGAGCTGCCATCTCTCCCCAGCGCAGCCCGGTATAGGCCAGAAACAGGATGAGATCGGCGTAGCCGGATCCACAGTTCCGCGCGAGCTCTCGCACCTGCTCGTGACTGAGGTAGCCGCGCGTCTTTCTCGCCACGCGCGGAAGGCGGATGTCATCGCACGGGTTCCGGCCGAGGCGACCGTCGCGGATCGCGTACTTCATCAGTCCGTTCAGGACAAGGAAGACCTGGCGCACCGTCGACGGGGCGAGGGTCTTCGCGAGGCCGCTGACCCACTCCTGCACCCCGGAGTGTCCAATCTCGATCAGCCGGTAGTCGCCCCACTTCGGCAGGACGTGTTTGTCGAGGGAGTGACGGTAGCCCGAGAGCGTGGTCTCCTTGAGTTGCAACTGGGATGCGTACCACCGGGGTGCCCAGTCCTTGATCGCCATTCGCGAGCGACCCGGGTCGATGAACTCGCCCCGGATCTTCGACACCTCCACCGTGGCGAGGAACTCCTCCGCGGAGCGTTTGGTCGTGAAGCCGCGCTTGTCAGTCTGCCGATGATCAGGCGTTCGATATCGAACTCGATACCTCCGGCCGCCTGCCGTCTCGTAAGGCTCGATAGTCGCCATGTGGACCCCCGCTCACATTCAACGCTTCCTCACTGACATAGCGGGCCCGAACGGGGGGATTTCAATCGGGGTTTTGTCAGATCCGACCGGTAATCTGTCGAATACGACGGACCGGCCACCGGGACGTTGCCAGCCCAAAGCCCCGCCTAGCGCGGGGCTTTGGTTCGTGCGGGCCAAATGTGTTGGTGGATCGTCAGCCGTCCGAGCTCGTGTCCCAGGCTGGCCATCGTGGCCTGAGCCTTCGGGTGCTCCACCTGCGACTGGCGACGTCGTCGGAGGTAGACGGCGAAGTCGACGAGTTGTAGCCCAGCCTCGCGCCTCGAGGAGGCGAAGGTGATGGGCATCGCGATGTGATCGAGGGTCAGGCTGCGATACCCCCACGTTCCGGCCTCCTGATACCCGCGGAACTGATTCTGGAGCTCTGCGTGTATCGCAATCTCGTCGGCGATAACGCGCACCAGTTCGGTCTCGCGCTTCCGGACGGCATACTGCTCGATCTGCTCGAGGAGATGCATCAACGCCTCGCCGTGGGGGTCGATGACTGCCCCTCGCCGCTCTCGGATCCCGTTGAGATCCAGGCCTCGGGAGACGAACCGGATGCCGCTTCGGTTGGCGGCGTGGAACATCGCTCGGTAGATACCGAAAGCCTCGCGGTGCTTGCCTCGGAACGATCGCCACTCGCCGCTGCCGCTCATCAATTCGTAAGCGTGGAACTCGAATCCGCCGGGTAGGTCGTGTGCGGCCTGAGTCGTCTCTCGGATCTCGTTCAACGCATCCGCGAATTGGCTCCACTCGTACTCATCGCCGATGGCAGCCTCGAGGAAGTAGAAGTCCTTGTTGTAGGACTCATCCACGTAGGCGAGCAGCACTTCTCTATCGTCGGTGAGCTCGCCGACACTCTCCGCACCGCAACACCCCCAATCGACCCAAGAAAACCCCCTGTACCTCTTCAAACTCTTGAACCCCTTTGTTGGCCTGTCCTCCCGCGCCTGCGTACGTCCCAACCTCATGCAGACACCATCGGTGGGTGCGTGAGGTTGGGACGCGGGCGCAGCCCGGCAGGCGCGGGAGGACAGGCCAACGACACCGTCAGGTGTCGTTGGCCTAGTCGCCGTCGACGACCAATCGAACGACACGTTCGATCTGCCGCGGAGGCAGCGCCTCCTTGCCATCGAGGCCTCGACGAGAGCGGGAAAGCCGTTTCCGTCGGTCAGGCCGTAGCGCTCCGCGAGCGCGCGCCACGGACCGATCAGACGCTGCGGCCAAGCTTCGTTTACCTATTCGCGCTCGGCGAAGAGGTAAACGAAGGGTCCCGGTCGTTCGTCGTCGACGCCGGATCGGGCGAGCGCGGAGAATTGTCCAGTCGCGCTTCGGTGACCACGAACGCGACGAGCGCCACCGCGAGCCCTGCCCCGAGGGCGAAGAGGAGGGCCCACGTACGCCACCGCTCTCCCCGGGCCCCGGCTAGCCGAGCAACTCGCGTGTCCATGCCTGCGCGGCGACCTGGACGGCGTCCCATGGGGATCCGAGTGGCGGCGTGTAGGAGAGGTCGAGGTCGCTGATCTGCTCGACGGTCACGCCGTGGTGGATGGCAGTGGCGTAGGTGTCGACGCGTTTGGCCACCTCGGTGCCATAGCTGCCGACGAGTTGCGCGCCGAGGAGTCGATGATCACCTCGGTCGCCCGTGATGCGGATCGTGATGGGCTCAGCGCCCGGGTAGTAGCGCTTGTGGTCATCGGCGGCCGCGGTGCTGCTGACGGGGTCGAATCCCGCGGCGACAGCCTCGTGCTCGCGCAGCCCGGTCCGGGCGGCGACGAGGTCGAACACCTTGACGACCTGGGTGCCGATGCTGCCGGCGAACCGCGCCTGGCCGCCGAGGGCGTTCTCGCCGGCGACGCGACCCTGCTTGTGGGAAGTGGTGCCGAGCGGCAGGTAGGTCAGGCCGAGCAATCGGTGGTGGGTGACGATGCCGTCGCCGGCGGCCCAGACATTCGGTAGGCCCGTGCGCATCGTCTCGTCGACCTCCACGGCGCCGCCCGCGCCGAGGGTTGCGCCGGCTCGCTGGAGGAGGTCGACGTTGGGCCTGACGCCGACGACCGCGAGGACGAGATCGGCTGTCCATTCCGCAGCGTCGCCGTTATGGGTGCCCGAAACGCGAAGACCCGCGATCGTCTTCTCGACCGCGGCGATGCGCGCGTTTGTGACGACGTTGACGTCGTGTCGGTCGAGCTCTGCATGGATCATTGCGCCGAGCTCGGGGTCGAGGGTGGAGAGGACTTCGGGGCCGCGCTGCAGCTGGGTCACCTGGATCCCGCGCGCACGGAGTCCTTCGGCCATCTCGAGGCCGACGTAGCCGGCGCCGACGATGATCGCGGTCTGAGGGTGGCGCTCATCGAGGTCGCGCTCCAGGGCGAAGGTGTCGCCCATCGAGTGCAGGACGTGGACGCCGTCGGTCGCGCCGAGGCGGTCGAGCCCGGTGATGCCGGCCGAGGAAGGGCTGGCGCCGGTTCCGACGATGAGTTCGTCGTACGCAATCGCTTCGGTGGTGCCGTCGGCACCGCGGACCTCGAGGCGGCGTCCGGCGACGTCGATCGAGGTGGCGAAGGTGTCCAGCCGTAGCTGCATGCCCGTGGCTTCGAGGTCGGCGGCGGTGCGGTGGGCGAGCGACTGCCACGGGGCGACGTCGCCGGAGAAGTAGTACGGGATCCCGCAGATGGAGAAGTTCGGGTAGCGGTCCGCGACGACGACTGTGACCTCCACGCTCGGGTCGAGCTCACGAGCGCGGAGCGCGGCGGAGATCCCGGCGTCGCTTCCTCCGACGATGGCGATGTGCATGAGGTCCTTCGGATCAGGTGGTGGGCGGGACGACGACGTCGCCGGCGGATCCGGCGATTCGCGGGAACAGGACCAGGGTGAGCGCGATGCCGACCACGGCGCCGACCAGCTGCGCGCCGATGAACGCGAGCGCTGAGGTCGGGGCAATACCCGCGAACGTGTCGGAGAAGATTCGGCCGACGGTGACGGCCGGATTGGCGAATGAGGTCGAGCTGGTGAACCAGTACGCGGCGCCGATGTAGGCGCCGACAACCGGCGCGGCGAGAGCGCCGCGGTGGGTGCGGGCCAGGGCGAAGATCACCAGGATCAGCCCGGCGGTCGCGACCACCTCGCCGAGGAGGCGGCCGGCGTCGATTCGGTCAGTGCGCGCGATCGCCGGAGCGACACCGAACATCGCATTCGCGAGCAGCGCGCCGAGCACCGCCCCCACGATCTGCGCGATCGAGTACACGCCCGCGGTTCCGGCGCCGATGCCGGTCCTCGCGCGCCGGCCGATGAACCAGTCCGCGAAGGACACGACCGGGTTGAAGTGCGCTCCTGAGACGGGGCCGAAGGTCAGGATCAGCACCGTCAGCCCGAGCGCGGTGGCGAGGCTGTTCTCCAGCAGTTGCAGCCCGACGTCGTGCGGCGAAAGCCGAGACGCGGCGATTCCGGATCCGACGACGACGGTCACGAGGAGGCCGGTGCCGAGCAGTTCGGCGAGCGGTCGGCGCCACTGGCCGGGAGTCGTGTCGTTCATCGCGGACATCTTGACGGAAGACCATTGCCTCAGTCAACATTGAGTCAATGAACAGTGAGCGAGTGACCTTCGAGCAGCGGGCGCGACGCCATGCCGCGCTCGGCGATCCCACGCGTTTGCAGATCGTGGATCTGCTGACACTCGGAGACCTGTCGCCGACCGAGCTGCAGGCCCAGCTCGGGCTGAACTCGAACCTGCTCGCCCATCACCTGAACCTCCTCGAGACCGAGGGGGTGGTGCACCGCTCCCGCTCCGAAGCCGACCGGCGACGCAGCTATGTTCGTCTCGTCCGGGGCGCGCTCAACGGCCTGGTCCCGGCCGAGACGACTACCGCGTCTCGGGTGCTGTTCGTCTGCACCGCGAACTCGGCCCGGTCCCAGCTGGCGGCGGCCCTCTGGCGCGACCACAGCCCCGTGCCCGTGGCATCCGCCGGCACCCACCCCGCGCCCCGGATCGACCGAGGCGCAGTCGCCGCAGCCAAGCGGCATCATCTGTCGTTCGAGGCCGCCATCCCCCAGGCCATCGACGCCGTGAAGGCACCCGGGGACCTCGTCATCACGGTCTGCGATGTCGCGCACGAGGAGCTCACCGGACAGGACCTGCACTGGTCCATCCCGGACCCGGTCCGGGTCGGCACCGCGGCCGCATTCGATTCCGCGCTGGACGACATCGCCCAGCGAATCCAGGACCTCGCACCGCGGCTCCACGCGGCCTAGACAGGAAGGAAGACGACGATGTCCGAACCACGCGCCACCATCACCCTCGACCAGGAAGCACCGCTGCGCACCGCGGCCGCCCGTCTCGCCACGGAGTTCGACGGCGTCTTCGGCGTTGAGACCATCGAGCGGTTCATGCACTCCTCCTACACGCGCCTCGCGGAGACCGCGACTGTCGCCAACTACCTGCCGCTGCTTACGGAGAAGTTCGCCCGGCAACGGCTACGGGCGCTCGCGCGTCTCGAAGGCGTCGAGGCGTCGACGACCCCGACCGTGCTGTTCCTGTGCGTTCACAACGCCGGGCGGTCGCAGATGGCCCTCGGGTTCTTCCAGCACTACGCCGGCGACGGAGCGGTCGGCTGGTCCGGCGGCTCCGAGCCCGGCCACGAGGTCAGCCCGGTCGCGATCCAGGTCATGTCCGAACGCGGCATCGACATCTCAGCCGAGTACCCCAAGCCGTGGACGGACGAGGTCGTGCAAGCCGCCGACGTCGTCATCACCATGGGGTGCGGGGATGCGTGCCCGGTGTTCCCCGGCAAGCGCTATGAGGAGTGGGTGCTGCCGGACCCGGCCAGCTGGACCGTCGATCAGGTGCGGCCCGTCGCCGACGATATCGAGAAGCGCGTCCTGCACCTGCTCGAGGAGCTCAGCGTTCCGGCGCTGCGCTGAGTCAGGTCAGCAGCAGTCCTCGTCGTCCTCGCAGCATGAGGGCGGTTCGG
>Ga0247757_10000821_pt1 | contig 23844 bp, 17 predicted proteins | sample UWRJL126311R4_FD_180929 | JGI IMG/M metagenome (GOLD analysis project Ga0247757, IMG submission 180929) | Plant litter microbial communities from Arlington Agricultural Research Station in Wisconsin, United States - UWRJ-L126-311R-4 | ecosystem: Environmental > Terrestrial > Plant litter >...
GCCGGGCGGCGGTGCCGGATTGCCTGCGCACCAACGGTTTCGCCTGACCGACGATGGCGAGCTTGTCCAGGGTGCGCTTGGCGCGCAGCTCCTGGATGATGCCGATCGCGCTGTTGGCGATGATCAGCAGACCGAAGGCCCCGTTGATCACCGACCCGGTCGACAGCACGATGACGAACAGCACCCCCAGGATCGCGTTGATCCGGGTGAAGACGTTGCCGCGGACGATCTCCGAGACGCTGCGGGCCGCCCTGGTGGGGACGTCGTTGGCCTTGCCCTCGGCGACGCGCTGGGCGACGTCGGCATCGGAGAGGCCGGACAGTACCGAGTTCGTCACCGGGTGAACACCCCCTTGCCCTCGTCGTCGTAGTACTCCAGGGTCAGGCGGGGACCGTCGAAGGTCGCCTTGGACAACGTTCCCGGCGGGGCGTTCTCGGTGACGAAGGCGAACGTGAACTCGTTGCCGTTCCAGTGCCGCAGCTCCACGTCGAGCTTCTGGCCCAGCCGCAGCCGCAGCTTGCCGTCGAGCTCGGTCACCGACGCCGGTCCCCAGAAATCGTTGCGGTAGGTGCCGACGTACGACGCCAGCGGAGCGGCGGGCGCCGGGTCGGCGGGTGGCTGTTTGCCGACGAGGCTGCCGACCGGTGCGTCGATCTTCTCGAAGGCGTTCTGGTACAGCGTTTTCCAGTCCTGTTTGATCTCACCGAACTGCACGAGATCGGCGAACTCGGCGGTGAGCGTCTCCGGCACCCCGATCGGCGTGGCGTTGGTGAGCGCGACGATGGCCACGTCCGCCGAGGGCAGGATCAGGATGTTCGACCCGGCGCCGAGTTCGAAACCGCCCGAGTGGGTCAACGCCATCCGGGCCGCGGCCGTGGTCGACACATTGAAGCCGTAGCCGTAGAAGCCGCTGCGCGCGGCGGGTTCGGTGGCGCGATCGGACACCGACTGTGGGGTCAGCGCGGGCAGTAGCGCGGCCGGATCGACGATCTGTTTGCCGTCGATGGAACCATTGCCCAGGATCATCGTGAGCCAGCGCGTCATGTCATGCACCGATGCGCTCGCCCCGCCTGCCGGCGCCTGCGCGTCGGCGTCCCTGACATACCGGGGCGCGAACGTCCCGTCCACGCGGATGTGGCCGACCGCGCGGTCGGGGCGGCGTTCGAAGTCGGCGTAGCGGTAGCTCGCCGTCGTCATCCCCAGCGGCCGGAACAGCACGTCGGCGGCGAGGTCCTCCCAGGGCTTGTGCGCGGCCGCCGCGGTCGCCTCGGCACCGGTGGTGAAGCCGAAGTTGGTGTAGGCGTAGGAGATCCGGAACGGATCGAGCGGGAACTCGCGCAGCTTCTCCAGGACCTGCCTGCGGTCGGCACCGAGATCCTCTAGCATGTCACCCGCATGGTCGGGCAACCCGGAGCGGTGCGACATCATGTCGCCGATGGAGACCATCGACGTCACCGCCGGGTCCGACAGCGCGAACCAGGGCAACTGCGAGACGATCGGGGTGTTCCAGTCCACGGTCTTGGCGCCGACCTGCTGCGCCACCACCGACGCGGACAGCGATTTGGACACCGACGCGACCTGGAACACCGTGTCGGGGTCGACGGCGTTGTCGGGACCCGCCGGCTGCGTCGCATTCTTGACGCCGAAACCCTTGGCGTACACCGTCTTTCCGCCATGGACCACGGCGACGGCCATCCCCGGGACACCGGAGGATTTCATCAGGTCGCCGGCGAGCCCGTCGAGGCGGGCCACCGCCTTGCCGACCGCGTCGTCGGGCAGCGGCACGGCCACCGCCAGCTGTGGCGGGGTGTCGCCTGCCGGCTCAGCACGCGTGGACGTGGACGTCGGCGCGGCGGCCTGGTCGGCACCACATCCCGCCACGGCAGCGGCGATCGCGGTGATCGCGACAAGCGGCCTCAGCGCCACCAGTCGGGTCGGTCGTTTCATGACCCGAACGGTAACCCGTCGACCCCGGTTACATCCGCCACCACGGATCGAACGTCGATTCGCTGTCCACCCGGCCACCGGGGATCGGAACCGCGATGCGGACCCCTTCGGCGTCGGCCGCGGTCACCAGTCGCTCGGCCGGCTCGGCCCACGGATGCGGCGCCAGCCGGAACGTCGCCCAGTGGATCGGCATCATCAGACCGGCGTCGGTCATGTCCAGGTGCGCCCGCACGGCGTCCTCGGGGTTCATGTGGATGTCGGCGAACGCGGGATGGTAGGCGCCGATCGGCAGCAGGGTCAGGTCGAAGGGGCCGAACTCGGCGCCGATCTCGGCGAAGCTCTTCGTGTAACCGGTGTCGCCGCCGAAGAACGCCCGGTGCGACGGACCCACCAGCACCCACGACGCCCACAGCGTCGTGTCGCGGGTGAACAGCCGGCCGGAGAAGTGCCGCGCCGGGGTGCACACCAGCGTCAGGTCACCGATGCGGTGCGACTCGTGCCAGTCCAGCTCGACGATCCGCGCCTCAGGGATCCCCCACTTGCGCAGATGCGCGCCGATGCCCAACGGAACCAGGAACGGCGCGCGCTGGCTGCGGGCCAGCGCCACGATCGTGTCGATGTCGAGGTGGTCGTAGTGGTCGTGGCTGATCACCACGGCGTCGACGGCGGGTAGCGCCTCGATCAGCAGCGGCACGTCGTGCATGCGCGCGGGGCCCACCGTCCGCGACGGTGAGCAGCGCCTGCTCCACACCGGGTCGGCCAGCACGCGGTAACCGTCCACCTCGATCAACGCACTCGAATGGCCGTACCAGCTGGCGGCCGCGGCGGCCGGCGCCGGATGCACCTTCGGCGGGTCGGCGAGCGGGATGGGGCCGGGCGGCTTGCCCGACGAGCCGGCGTTGGCCAGATCGCGCAGCAGCATGCGCTGGGCCTCCCGGTCGACGGTCAGCCCCGACGGCGGCTCCAGGTTGACGAACTTGCCGTCCTGGTACTGCGGGGAGCGGCGGGCCACCTCGGCGATCTCGGCCGGGGTGGCACCCAGCGACGCCGGGGTGCCCTGCAACGCCCGCAGCACCCAGCCGCCGGCCAACAGCGATGCCGTCCCGAACCCGAATCGCAGCGCTGCGCCGAACATCAGGCGCCCTGGAACTTCGGGGCGCGCTTCTCGATGCGCGCCACCTGCGCCTCGATGATGTCCGCGCTCTTCCAGGCCCGGTCGAACAGCTCCTGGTGCGCAGGCCACGGATCCTCGTAGGCGCCGTCGTCGTTGAGCACACGCTTGGCGTGCTGCAGCGCCAGCGGCGCGTAGCCGGCGACCTCCTGCGCCCACGCCTGCGCGTCGGCCAGGGTGCCGATCCTGTTGGCCATGCCGGTCTGCAGCGCCGCCTCGGCGGTGAGCCGCTCGGCGGCCAGCAGCATGCCGCGGGCCCGGCCCGCCCCCACCAGGGACGTCAACCGGCGGATGCTCCAGTTGTCCAACGCGATGCCGTACTTGGCGACGGGGAACTGGAAGTACGCCTCCGGCGCCACCACGCGCAGGTCGCAGATCATCGACAGGATGACGCCCGCACCGATCGCCGGCCCGTTGACCGCGCCGATCACCGGAAAGGGCGCCCTGTCGATCGCGAGATTCAGCGCCCTGGCCTTGTCGGGCAGCTCGTCGGCGACACCCTGGCCACCGGACAGGTCCGCGCCCGAGCTGAAGACGTGTCCCCCGCCGGTGAGCACGACCGCCCGGACGTCGTCGGTGGCCGCCGACTCGATCGCCGCGCGCAGGCCGTCGACCAATTCCGAGTTGAGCGCGTTGCGCCGCTCCGGGCGCTGCATCTCCAGAGTCAGCACGTCGCCGTTTCGGGTGGCTTCAATCATGGCCCCAGACTATTAGCCTCATGCTGTGAGCCGGATCCGTGCCCTCGAGCTGCGTGACGCCGTGCTCGACGACGGGTCGTTCGTGAGCTGGGACGAGGCCCCCCTGCAGGTGCCGGTATCGGCGGCCTACCGCCGGGAACTCGACGCCGCGGCCGCGGCGACGGGCCTCGACGAAGCGGTGCTGACCGGCGAAGGGACGGTGTTCGGGCGCCGGGTGGCGCTGATCGCCTGCGAGTTCGACTTCCTGGCCGGGTCCATCGGCGTGGCAGCGGCCGAGCGCATCGTCGCCGCCGTGCACCGGGCCACCGCCGCGGGACTGCCGCTGCTGGCCTCGCCCAGTTCGGGCGGCACCCGCATGCAGGAGGGCACCGTCGCCTTCCTGCAGATGGTCAAGATCACCGCCGCGGTCGAACTGCACAAGCAGGCACACCTGCCCTACCTGGTCTACCTGCGCCACCCGACCACGGGTGGGGTGTTCGCGTCGTGGGGCTCACTGGGCCACGTCACGGCCGCCGAGCCGGGTGCGCTGATCGGCTTCCTGGGGCCCCGCGTGTACGAGCACCTCTACGGCGAGCCCTTCCCGTCCGGCATCCAGACCGCGGAGAACCTGCAGCGCCACGGCGTCGTCGATGCCGTGGTGCCCCTCGACGTGCTGCGCGCCACGCTGGACCGGACCCTCACGGTGGTCACCGACCCGCCCGGGCAGGCACCGTGCGCGTCCGCGGCCGAACCGCTGCCCGACATCCCCGCGTGGGACTCGGTGGAGATCTCGCGGCGGCCCGACCGGCCGGGGGTGAGCGCGCTGCTGCGCCACGGCTCCACCGAACGGGTGCTGCTCTCGGGCACCGGACAGGGCGACGCGGCGGCCACGCTGCTGGCGCTGGCCCGGTTCGGCGGCCAGCCCGCCGTCGTGCTGGGCCAGCAGCGTGTGGTCGGCGGTCTGATCGGACCCGCCGCGCTGCGCGAGGCGCGCCGCGGCATGGCGCTCGCGGCCGGATTGCAGCTGCCCCTGGTGTTGATCATCGACACCGCGGGGCCCGCGCTGTCGGCCGAGGCCGAGGAGGACGGGCTCGCCGGTGAGATCGCACGGTGTCTGGCCGATCTGGTCACCCTGGACACGCCGACGGTGTCGGTGCTGCTCGGGCAGGGCAGCGGCGGGCCGGCCCTGGCGATGGTGCCCGCCGACCGGGTGCTGGCCGCGCTGCACGGGTGGCTGGCGCCGCTGCCGCCGGAGGGTGCCAGTGCGATCGTCTACCGCGACGTCGAGCACGCTCCTGAACTCGCTGCGGCACAAGGCATCCGGTCGGTCGACCTGTTGCGGGCCGGCATCGTCGACGCCGTGGTGCCCGAACATCCCGACGCCGCCGACGAACCCCGCGCCTTCATCGACCGGCTCTCGACGGCCCTGGCCGCCGAATTGCACGCGCTGCGCGCCGTCCCCGCCGAGCAGCGCCTCGCCGCACGCGTCGATCGCTACCGGCGCATCGGGCTGCCCTGACGTCAGCGCAGCAGGGCCAGGCCGCCGAGAGCCAGCTGCAGCGCCAGACCGCCGAGGGCGAACCAGGCGGCCGGGCGGGTGCGCACGATGCGTGCGACGACCACCGCCAGGGTGAGCATCAGCAGCGCGAACCCGCCGTAGCGCAACACCGGGCCCGCCCCGTGGGTGAGGAACATCGCGGCCCGCCAGCAGGCGCCCTGCAGGAGCAGCAGCACCACCGCGCCCGCGAAGTCCGTGAGACGTCGGGTGTCGGCGTCGTGGGCGGCCATCTCAGACCTCGATGGAGGGGTGCAGTCGTTCCATCGTGTACTGCCTGTTGCGCCGCGCCGCAAGGGAACTCGCGGCCAGTGAGGCGAGCAGGACACCGCAGAGCACCGCGATGGCCGTCCACAGCCTGGCGTCGACCCCGCCGACGGTCAATTGGCGTAAACCGTTGACCGCGTAGGTCATCGGATCGAAGGGATGCAGGATCTGGAACGGTTTCGCGGTGGTCTCGACCGGGTAGATGCCGCCCGCCGAAACCAGCTGCAGCATCAGGAACGCCAGCGTCACCACCCGGCCCACGGCCACCCCGAACACCGCGTTGAAGGCCTGGATGAGTGCGAGGAAGGTGCCGGCGACCAGGATCAGGAAGGCCACGGTGGCGACCGGGTAGACCGCGTGCAGGCCGACCCCGAAGTGCACGACGGCATACATCACCAGCACCTGGCAGGCCACGATGAGCACGCCGGGTCCGTAGGAGGCCAGCACGACGCGCAGCGCACCCAGGCCGTTGACGATGGGCCGGGACTGCAACGGCGACAACAACATCCATACGATCAGTGCGCCGATGAACAATGCCAGCGGCAGGAAGAACGGGGCGAACCCGGTACCGAAGGTGGCCGCCGGATGGGTGTTGCGCATGTCGAGCTCGGTCGGCGCGGCCAGGGTGCGTGCCACCGCGGTGCGCTGCTGGGGGTTCCACGCCGGGATCTGGCCCGCACCCTCGTGCAGCTTGGTGGCGAGTTCGCGGCCTCCGGCACGCAGCTGGGCTGTCCCGTCGGCGAGTTGGTGCGCCCCGGACGACAGCTGGGCACCGCCGCCCGCGAGCTGACCCAGCCCAGCATCGAGGCGGTGCGCGCCGGCGTCGAGTTGGTCGACGCCGCTGCGCAACTGCACGATGTCCGAACGCAGGCCGCCGTTCAGGGCCCGGGTCAGGAAGACGCGCAGCCGGCTGTCGGGATCGCCCAGCTCGGCTTCCAGTGTGGCGGCGCTGTCGCGCAACCGGATCATCCCGGTGTCGGTGGTGGGGTCGAGGCCCTGGGACCGCAGCAACCGCTGCGCCCCTTCCAGCGCCTGGCCCGCGTCGCGGACCGCCGGGTCGGGGTTGTTCACCAGGAAGCCGACGGCCTGGTCGACGATCGCCGACGCCTGGGCGCTGGAGATGTTCAGCGCGGCGATGCGGTCGGTGGTGGATCGCACCGCGCCGGACAGATGCTGGGCCGCGGCGGCGACCTCGTCGGGGTTCAGCTCGAGCGCACCGACCCGGTCCAGGACGTCGAGCAGCGGGTCGGTCGCGGTGTCGACGGAGCCTGCCAACCGGCGGGTGCCCGCCGCCAGTTGCGCCGAACCGGCCTTGGCGCTGCGCAGCCCGGACTCGAGGGTGTCCGCGCCGCCGGCCAACCGGTGCGCACCGTCGTCGGCGGTCACCAGTCCGTCGGCCAGTTGGCCGGCTCCCCCGGCGGCCTGCTCCAACCCCTGCCCAGCCTGGGTCAACCCGCTGACCAGGACGCCGATACCGCGCTGCCCGATCGCCGCGTTGACCTGGTTGAGGACCTCCCGCGACGCGTTCTGCCCGATGACGGTGCCCAGGTAGTTGTTGGCGTCGTTGAACGTGAACTGCAGCTGCGCCTGCTGCGGGTCCGGGCCCGCGGGTGACGCGACGGCCTCGGAGAAGTTCTCCGGCAACGTGATCGAGAAGTAGAAGCGGCCGTCGGCCACCCCCTTGGCGGCGTCGGCGGCCGACACCTCGGTCAGATCCAGCTGCCGCGAGTCGATCAGGGCGCGGGCCACCTCGTCACCGGCGCGCACCGGCTGCCCCTGGGCCTGCGCGCCGCGGTCGGCGTTGACCAGGGCCACCGGCACCTTGCTCACCTCGGCGAACGGGTTCCAGAACGCCCAGAGGTACATGGCGCCGTAGAGCAGCGGCAAGACGATGATCGTTGCGAGCGCGATCCGCCGCAGCGGCCCGTGCGCGTACCTCTTGACATCGGTGCCCAGCGACACACCGGCGAGCGCCATCAGGCACCACCCCTTTGCTGTTCGGTCGGTTCGGCCTGGGGATCGGCCTGGAGGGCGACCGGGAGTTGGCGCACCGGGTGGCCGGGCACCTCGTCGACATCGGCGGTGAGCACGGTCTGGTCGCGACCGAGCGCGACGAGGCGTCCGACGAGCAGGTCGCGTGCGTGCTGACCGGTCACCTGCTCGAGGCCGCCGACCACGAGCAGCGGCGGGCGCGCGGTGTTGGCCAGGGCGATCCGCAGCAGCAGACCGTCGAGTTCGGTGAGTTCCTCGATGTGCTCGCCGAGCGCGGGCAGCGGCAGTTCGCCGAACACCGGCGCGCACACGCGAGCCAGCTCGGCTTCGCCTGCGCGACGAATGCGCTTGCACCAGCGGGCATTCCACCGCAGCTGTTCGGTGATCACGTCGCCGACGGTGACGGGCTCGGCCAGGGTGTCGAGTTCGGTGAAGCCGGCCAGGGCGGCGTGGGCGAAGATCGCGCGGGCCTCGCCGCGGCCGAACACCGACAGGGTGCCCGACGTCGGCCGCATGCGCCCGGCCAGCGTCATCGACAGCGCGGTACGGCCGAGCCCGGCGGGGCACCGGAGCACCGTCACACCACCGGCGTCGACGTCCAGATCGAGGGGTCCGTAGACCGGACCGGTCGGCCCGCGCACGGTCAGTCCGCGGGCGACGATCGCGGGCTCGGCGGCAGGAACGTCCGACACCGACCAATCCCACCACACCCGGCGGTGGCATTCTGGGGTGGTGGAGGCGCTCCTGCATTTCGCCGGGAATTTCTGGTGGCTGATCTTCCCGCTCGGCGGCGTGATCGGCGGCACGGTGCGGGGCGTGTCGGCGGCCAACGAGCGCAGGGCCGCGCGCCGCCTCGAGCGGTACCGGATCAAGCAGGAGACGAAGGTCGCGCTGGCCCGCGAGAAAGCGTCCGGGCAGGCGCGCACCGAAGGGAACCGGCGCGAGCTGGTCCGGGTGATCGAACGGCGTGCCGCGACCGACGCGAGCTGGCTGTCCTACGAGGTGGACGTCGCCAAGTTGTTGGACTTCCCGGTGATGACCGATATGCGGGACCCGCTGACGCTGGCTTTCCACAAGGCCAAGAGCCGCGCGGACCTGCTGCGGCCCGCCCAACCGGACGACCTGCTCGACGATCGGGCCGCCCAGCTCGAATACCGCGACGCGGTCAACGACTACGCCGCGGCGTTCGACGTCGCCGAGTCCGAGGCCATCCGGCGCAGGCGCAGCGACTTCTCGGCCGAGGATCAGGACCGCCTGGCCCGCGCGCAGCTGCTGCTGCGCCTGGCGTCCGATGGGGCCGCCACTCCCCAGGAGCGGCAGAACGCCTACGGCCGCGCCCAGAAAGAACTGGCCGGGCTGGTCGTGCTGCCTGCGGTGACCCGCGCCGCGATCGAGCGCCGGGTGATCGGCGAATTGGAGGCCTGACCATGACCGAGATCCGACCGTTCCGCATCGCCGTTCCCGACGCGGACCTGGCTGACCTCACCGAGCGGTTGCGCCGCACCCGGTGGCCGGAGCAAGAGACCGTGGACGACTGGAGCCAGGGCATCCCGCTGGCGTACACGCGTGAGTTGGCCGACTACTGGCGAGACGAATACGATTGGCGTGCAAGGGAAGCCGCACTCAACCGGTTCGACCAGTTCACCACCGACATCGACGGACTGCGGATCCACTTCATCCATCAGCGCTCGCCGCGTGAGGGTGCGTTCCCGTTGCTGATCACCCACGGCTGGCCGGGGTCGGTCGTCGAGTTCAGCAAGGTGATCGAGCCGCTCGTCGCCGCCGGTTTCGACGTGGTGTGCCCGTCGCTGCCCGGGTTCGGTTTCTCCGGTAAGCCCACCGCACCCGGATGGGGTGTGGAACGCATCGCCACCGCCTGGGACGAGTTGATGGTCCGGCTCGGGTACCAGCGGTACGGCGCCCAGGGCGGCGACTTCGGTTCGGCGGTGACCACCCAGATCGGCGCCAATCGGGGCCACTGCGTTGCCATCCACCTCAACACGCCGCTCGCCGTGATACCGGAGGGTCTCACCGATCCCACAGCCGAAGAGCAGGCGGTCATCGACCGGTACAACGAGCACCTGAGATGGGGCACCGGATACTCCACACAGCAGTCCACGCGCCCGCAGACGCTCGGTTACGGCCTCACCGACTCACCCGTCGGGCAGATGGCGTGGATCGTGGAGAAGTTCTGGGCGTTCACGGACAACGACGGCCACCCCGAAGACGTGCTGACCAAAGACGAGATGCTCGACGACGTCATGTTCTACTGGCTGACGTCCTCGGCCACGTCGTCGGCCCGGCTGTACTGGGAGAGCCTTGCCGACCTCTACAACCACGGCCCCGTCTTACTGCCGACCGGCATCGCTTCCTTCCCGAAGGAGATCCTGCCGTCACCGCGACAGTGGTGCGAACCGAAGTACGCCATCACCCGCTGGACGACGATGCCCCGCGGCGGCCACTTCGCCGCGCTCGAGCAGCCCGACCTCTACGTCGACGACGTGGTGGCGTTCTTCGACGAATTCCGCTGAGGGACGGCCAGTCCCAGCATCTCGATGCTGTCGGCGCGCATGTCGACCTTGCGCACCTTGCCGGTGACCGTCATCGGGAACTCCTCGGCGATGTGCACGTAACGCGGGATCTTGTAGTGCGCGAGCCGGTTCGCGGCGAACTCGCGCACCGCGGCGGCATCGAGTGGTGCCCGGCCCGGTTTCATCCTGATCCAGGCGCAGATCTCCTCGCCGTACGTCGGATCCGGCACGCCGATCACCTGGGCGTCTTCGATGTCGGGGTGGGTGTAGAGGAACTCCTCGACCTCGCGCGGATAGACGTTCTCGCCACCGCGAATCACCAGGTCCTTGATCCGCCCGACGACGTCGCAGTAACCGTCCTCCCGCATCACCGCCAGGTCACCCGTGTGCATCCAGCCGTCGGAATCGATGGATTGTGAAGTCTTTTCGTCGTCTCGCCAGTACCCCAGCATCACCGAGTAGCCGCGGGTGCAGAACTCACCGGTCTCGCCGCGAGGCACCGTCTCGCCGGTGTCGGGATCGACGATCTTGATCTCGACGTGCGGATGAGCCCGGCCGATCGACGACGTCCGCCGTTCCAGATCGTCGTCGATGAGGGTCTGACACGACACCGGTGAGGTCTCGGTCATGCCGTAGGCGATCGCGACCTCGGTCATGTGCATGTCCTCGACGCAGCGCTTCATCACCTCGACCGGGCAGACCGAACCGGCCATGATGCCGGTGCGCAGGCAGGACAGGTCCGTCGCCGCGAAGTCGGGGTGGTGCTGCATCGCGATGAACATGGTGGGCACCCCGTAGACCCCGGTGCACCGCTGCGCGGCGATCGCCGCCAGTGTGGCCGCCGGATCGAAACCGGCGGACGGGATCACGATCGTGGCGCCGTGTGTCGTGCACCCGAGGGTGCCCATCACCATGCCGAAGCAGTGGTAGAACGGCACGGGCAGGCACAGCCGGTCACCGGGGCCGAACCGGATCAGTTCGGTGACGAAGAACCCGTTGTTCAGGATGTTGCGGTGCGACAGCGTCGCCCCTTTCGGGAAACCTGTTGTGCCCGAGGTGTACTGGATGTTGATCGGATCGTCCGGTGAGAGCCCGGTCGTCCTCGCGGCCAGTTCGTCGCCGCTCACCGCATCCGCACCGCCGCGCAGGCGAGCCCATTCCTCGGTGCCGAAGAAAATCACCTCCTGCAGGCCGGGTACCTGCGGACGCACTTCGGCGACCATGGCGACGTAGTCCGAGGACTTGAACGACGTCGCGGCGAACAGCAGACACAGGCCCGATTGTTCGACGACGTAGGCCAACTCGTGCGTGCGGTAGGCCGGGTTGACGTTGACCAGGATGGCACCGACCTTGGCCGCGGCGAACTGCACGATCACCCAGTCGGCGCTGTTGGGCGCCCAGATCCCGACCCGGTCTCCTGCCGCGATGCCGCGGGCCATCAAACCCCTTGCCAGGACGTCGATCTCGGCGTCGAGCTCGGCATATGTGAAGGATCGTCCTGCGGCGACGTCGACGAGGGCGTCGGTGTCGGGGTAGGTGGCGGCGATGCGTTCGAAGTTGGCGCCGACGGTCTCCTCGAGCAGCGGGAGATCGGTAGGGCCGGCATCGTAGGACAACACGTGGGACGGCATGGTGTTCACCTCACCAGATCTTCGTAGCGGAATTCGGTGTCTATCGGCGTGCCGTCGCGGTGGGCCTGCGCTTCGCGGCGGCGCAGGTCGACGCGGCGGATCTTGCCCGAGATCGTCTTGGGCAGATCGGCGAATTCGATGCGGCGCACCTTCAGGTACGGCGCAAGATGGTCGCGGCCGTACTGCAGGATCTCGCGTGCGGTGTCGGCGTCGGCGGCCCAGCCCTCGGCCAGCGCGACGTAGGCCTTGGGCACGGCGAGGCGGGTGTCGTCGGGTGCGGGGACCACCGCCGCCTCGACGACGGCCGGATGTTCGATCAGCACGCTTTCCAGCTCGAACGGCGACACCTTGTAGTCCGAGGACTTGAACACGTCGTCGGTGCGCCCGACGTAGGTGATGTAGCCGTCGTCATCACGGGTGGCGACATCCCCGGTGTGGTACAGGCCATCCCGCATCACCAGCGCGTTGCGGTCCTCGTCGTCGACGTACCCGGTCATCAGATTCACCGGGGCCGCACCGAGATCCAGGCAGATCTCACCGTCGTCGGCCCGCTCGCCGGTCAGCGGGTCGACCAGCACCACGGGCACACCGGGCATCGGCCGGCCCATCGACCCGGCCTTGACCGGTTGGCCGGGCGTGTTGCCGACGGCCAGCGTGGTCTCGGTCTGACCGAACCCGTCACGGATGGTCAACCCCCACGCCTGCTCGACGCGCGCGATCACGTCCGGGTTCAACGGCTCACCGGCGCCGAGGATCTCGCGCAGCTGCGCAGGTCGCGCCCCCAGGTCCGACTGGATCAGCATGCGCCACACCGTCGGTGGCGCGCAGAAGGTGCTGACACCGCCGCGGCGCAGCTGCTCGAGCAGGGCGGCGGCGTCGAACCGGCTGTAGTTGTAGACGTAGATGGTGGCCTCGGCGATCCACGGTGCGAAGAAGCAACTCCACGCGTGTTTGGCCCAGCCCGGTGAGCTGATGGCCAGGTGCACGTCACCGGGCCGGACCCCGAGCCACGCCATCGTGGACAGGTGGCCCACCGGATAGCTGACCTGCGAGTGCGCAACGAGTTTCGGCTTGCTGGTGGTGCCGGAGGTGAAGTAGATCAGCAGCGGGTCGGCCGGGGCGGTGCCCGGATCGAACGGTCCCGTCGCCACGACATCGGCGGCATCGGCGTAGGTGTGCCAGCCCGGGGCGGTCCCGCCGACGGCGATGCCGGTGAACGGCTCGTCGACCCCGGTGAACTTCGCGGCGTCGACGGCGTCGGCGATCACGAATCCGGCTCGGCCGCGGTGCAATCGGTCGGCGACGTCGTCGGGGCCCAGCGCCGCGGTGGTCGGCATGATCACCGCACCGAGCTTGGCCACGGCCAACATCGACTCCCACAGCTCGACCTGATTGCCGAGCATCAGGATGACCCGGTCACCCCGGCCGACGCCCACGCGGCGCAACCAGGTGGCGACCTGGTCGGAGCGGGCCGACATCTGCGCGAAGGTCACCTTCTGTTCGCGGCCGTCCTGTTCGACGATCCAGAGCGCGACGGCGTCGGGGCGACCCGCGGCGACGACGTCGAACCAGTCGGTCGCCCAGTTGAATCGCCCGGTGAGCCGCGGCCACGCGAACGTCTCGCGCGCCCTGTCGTAGTCGGCGATCACCTCGACCAGGTGGTCACGCGCGGCGCGGTACAGGTCGGTGTTGGTCGCCATGGACCCGATCCTGCCCCGAAGGCGGCCTCAGGACTAGGTTTCCACCGAGCGCCCGGCGAAGGTGACCGCCTCGACACCGTGTTCGCGCGCGTCGGCCTCGGCCTTGGCCTGCTCGGCGGCCAGATCCAGCGATCGGCCCATCAGCAGGTAGGCCACGGCCGAGGCGACCAGCCCGACGAACAGGGCGATGTCGACGTCACCCATCGCCGCCGCGACCGGCCCGGTGTACCAGACCGTGACGACGAACGGGATCATCGCGACGATGCCGACGCCGTACGCGGCCAGGCCGCGCCACCCCCAGGTGCCGTACACCCCGCCGGGGACGAAGATCTCCCGGACCGCGTAGCGGCCGCGGCGGACGAAGTAGTAATCGACCAGGTTGACCGACGTCCACGGCACCAGCAGGTACAGCAGGACGACCAGGAAGCTGCCGAAGTTGGCCAGGAACTCACCGCTGGAGAGCACGGCGCCGAGCAGGCCGCACAGCGCGACCACGGTGCACGCGGTGACCCGCAGCCGACGGGTGGGCCGCACCGCGCGGAACGAGTCGACGACGGTGATCAACTCGATCGACGCCGCGTAGATGTTCACGGTGATGACGGTGACCAGACCGGGAAGTGCGGCGACCAGCAGCCAGAGGCCGGAGCCGGGCACGATGGCGTCGGCGGTCTGCCGGACCGCCTCCAGCGGGGAGAGATCGGCGAACAGCGCGGCGACGAAGGCGCCCAGCGTCATCAGCCAGGCGGCGCCGACGAACACCCCGGCGTAGGTGTGGAACAACGCTTTTCGCGGGCTCGTCTGCGGCGGCAGATACCGGGAGTAATCCGAGACGTAGGGCGCCCAGCCGAGCGCGTAGGCGGCCGCAGCGGCGAACTGCACCAGGAACGCAGCCCAGGTGAATCCGCCGAAACCGAACTGTCCGGCCGGCACGTCCGACGCGATCAGCGCCGCGACCGTGAAGACGCCGAAGGTGGCCAGGAACAACCAGGTCAACCAGGTCTGCACGCGATGGATCCAGTGGTAGCCGAAGATCGCCAGAGCCAGTGCCACGGCAGTGATGACGACGAACCACAGGTCGCGGACATCGGCGCCGGTGGTCAGCGTCAGGACGTCGGCGGCGAGGATCTGGTTGAAGACGTTGAAGCCCACGATGCTGAAGATGACCACCGCACAGATCACCACCACGCCGCGGTAGCCGAACTGCGCCCGCGACTGGATCATCTGCGGCAGGCCGAGCTGGGGGCCCTGCGCCGAGTGGAACGCGGTGAACACCGTACCCACCGCCGCCCCGGACACGATGGCCACCAGCGACGTCAGGAACGACGCACCCAGTGCGGCACCCACCATGCCGGTGGCGAGCGTGGTCAGGTTCGCGTTCGACATGAACCACAGCGGGAACAGTGTCGAGGGCTTACCCCGACGGTCCTGCAGCGGCACCCAGTCGATCGACTTCGATTCGATGGCAGACGAGCCACCAGACGTGGGTTCGGGCATGGGTCCTCGCTTCTGATCGGGACGTCAGGGTAGGCGGGTGGGGATCCTGGTGACACGGTGTCGCATGCTGTGCCGGACGATGGTGTGGCTCACCACCCGCGATCGACCGCTGGTGTGCCGTCGAACGCCCCGCTGTGGCGGCCGATGGCCTCGATGCGGATGGTGGCGGTGGCCTCGTGCGCGGCCAGCCCCTCGAAGGCCGAGATCCGTTCCACGGCCGGCGCCAGGTGCGCGGTCGCATCCCGGCCGGCCCGCTGGTAGGTCAGCGGCTTGAGGAACCGCGACACCGACAAACCCGCGGTGTACCGCGACGTCTTCCCGGTGGGCAGAACATGATTCGTGCCCGCGATCCCTTTGTCGGAGTAGGCGACGGTGCTCCACGGACCGAGGAACAGGGAGCCGTAGTTGCGCAACTCCTTGTGGAAGAAGTCGTCGTCGGAGGTCTGCACCTCGAGATGCTCGGGGCAGAGGACATCGCAGATCGCCGCCGCCTGCGTGCGATCGGCGGCGACGATCACCGATCCGTAGTCCCGCCATGCGGCACCGGCGATGTCGCGCGTCGTCAACATCTGCAGCTGCCGCTCGATCGCGTCGATCACGCTGCGGCCCAACGACTCCGATGTCGTGACGAGGGCGGCGGGCGAATTCGAACCGTGCTCGGCCTGACCGAGGAGGTCGGCGGCGACCCACTGCGGGTCGGCCGTCTCGTCGGCGAGCACCGCGACCTCCGACGGGCCGGCCAACAGGTCGATACCGACCCGGCCGAACAGCTGCCGCTTGGCCTCGGTCACGAATGCGTTGCCCGCGCCGACGAGCATGTCGACCGGCTGCTCACCCAGCAACCCGAAGGCCATGGCGCCCAGCGCCTGCACCCCGCCCACGGCGAACACGCGGTCGGCGCCGGACAGGTGGGCCCCGTAGAGGACGGCGGGATGGACACCGTGCTCACCCGAGGGCGGGCTGCACGCCAGCACGGTGGGCACGCCGGCGGCCTTGGCCACCCCGACCGTCATGAAGGCACTCGCGAGCAGCGGGAAGCGGCCCGCGGGCAGATACGCGCCGACCCGGGACACCGGGATGTAGCGCACGCCGCCGGTGACACCGGGGGCCAGTTCGATCTCGAAGTCACCGAGGTGTCGGCGCTGCGCCGATGCGAAGCGGTTGGTGCGCTCGTGACCGAGTTCGAGCGCCGCGCAGACGTCGGCGGGCAGCGAGTCGGCGGACTTGCGCAGCTCGTCGGCGCTGATCTCCAGCGGTCCGGAGTACCCGTCGAGGTCGCGCGAGTACCGGCAGACCGCGTCCAGACCGCTGCTCTCGATGTCGGCGAGCATCTCGGACACCCGCGCCACGACCTTGGGATCGCGCTGCGCCGGCGGGCCGGCGACGGCCGGTCTCTTGAGCCAGGTGAACGGACCCAGCGCGCGCGCCTCCTCGGAGGTGATCTGCATGAGCGATGACGCTAGGCGCGATGAGCCGACAGGACCAGAGGGACAGATCCTGCTAGAGATGCAGGTTTACCCTATGGTTCGGCGGACCGCGATGACCGGGACCGTGGATGCATCACCGAAACCGGCGACGCGCAGATCCCTGACGGTGTCCTCGGCCAGCCGGGCGAACTCCCTGGTCGCGTTGGACAGCGGCCGGGCGCGGTGTTGCGCGAGCGCGATGACGTCGTACAGCGGCTCGGCGAACCGGGCGATGTGCAGGCCGGCCGGAAATGCGGGGCTGTCGACCACCGCCCCGCTCGCGATGGTGTCCCCCGCACCGGCGGCCACCAGCTTGAGCGCCGATTCGACGTGCTCGATCTCGATCATCGGCTCCAGCCGGAGGCCGGCGAGCTGAGCACGTTCGGCCAGCTGCCGGCGGGTGGGATCCTTCCAGCCGTAATGCGCGTCGTAGAGCACCAGATCGGCCGCCGCGAACTGCTGGATCGTCACCGGCACCGCGGTCCGGCGGGGGTCGGCACTGATGTAGAACACCTCGTCGCGCAGCAGCGGCCGGACGCTGAGGTCGTCGTCGTCGATCGGCAGGATGAGGATGCCGGCTTCGATCTCACCCGCCTGGATGGCCGCCGCCGTCTCCGCCGAATTCTGACCGACCAGGCGCACCCGCACCGCCGGATACCGCTTGTGGAACGTCTGCACCAGGCTGGACAGCAGGTAGTAATCCGCGTTGCGCGGCATGCCGAACGTGGCGGTGCCGCCGCCCAGTGAGCCGAGCGCGCGTACCGCCTGGGCGCCCCCCTCGGCGGCCTGCACCACCTGCTGGGCGTAGGGCAGCAGCTCCTGGCCGGCCGTGGTGAGCGCCAGCCGGCGACTGCCGCGGATGAAGAGCTGGGTGTCGAGTTCGTCTTCGAGCCTGCGCACCAGTTCCGACACCGACGCCTGGGCGATGGCGAGCTCGTCCGCGGCGGCAGTGAACGAGCCGAGCCGCTGCGCCTCCAGGAAAGCCCTGAGCTGATTGAGTGTCATCTCGGGACGACCCTATGTGCAGGGGATCAGGCCAGCGACTGCACCCACGAGCGGTGCAGCGCCGCGTAGTGGCCGTCGTCGCGCGCGATCAGGTCCTCCGGGGACCCGTCCTCGACGATGCGGCCGTGCTCGAGCACCAGGACGCGGTCGGCGATCTGCACCGTCGAGAGCCGGTGCGCGATCACGATCGCCGTCCGGTCGGCCAGCACGGTCTCCAGCGCCCGCTGCACCAACCGCTCACTCGGGATGTCCAGCGACGAGGTGGCCTCGTCGAGGATCAGCACCGCCGGGTCGGCCAGGAAGGCCCGCGCGAACGCGATCAGCTGACGCTGCCCCGCCGAGAGCCGGCCGCCGCGCTTGGCGACGTCGGTGTCGTACCCGTCGGGCAACGCGGCGACGAAGCCGTCCGCACCGACCGCCTCGGCCGCGGCCCGCACCTCGGCGTCGGAGGCGTCCGGGCGCCCGAACCGGATGTTGTCGGCCACCGTGCCGCCGAACATGAAGTTCTCCTGCGTCACCATCACGACGTGCCGGCGCAGGTCGGTCTGGCGCAGGTCGCGCAGATCCACCCCGTCGAGCGAGACACTGCCCGCGACCGGGTCGTAGAACCGGGTCACCAGTTTGGCGATCGTGGTCTTGCCCGCACCCGTGGTGCCGACCAGCGCGATCGTCTGACCCGCGGGCACCACGAGATCGAGGTCCGGCAGCACCGGCCGGTTCGCCACGTACTCGAAGCGCACGTCTCGCAACGCGATGTCACCGCGCACCGCGCCGAGCTCGACCGGCTCGGCGGGGTCGGCGATGCCCGGCTTCTGGGCCAGCACACCGGCCAGCTTCTCCAGCGCCGACGACGCCGACTGGAAGGTGTTGAAGAACTGCGAGATCTCCTGCATCGGCTCGAAGAACATCCGCAGGTAGAGCAGGAACGCGGCCAGCGTGCCGATCGTCATCTGCCCGTGCAGGACTCGATACCCGCCGTAGAGCAGCACCATGCCGGTGGTGATGTTGCCGACGACCTTGACCCCCGGCATGAACACCGCGAGCAGCTTGAACGTCTTCTCGTTGATCACCCGGTAGCGGTCGGCGATGCCCTCGAAGATCTCCTGGTTGCGCGCTTCGCGACGGTACGCCTGCACGGCCTTGATGCCGGTCATGGTCTCGACGAACTGGACGATGACAAGCGCGGATATCTCGCGGACGTCGCGGTAGATGCGCGAAGACTCGCGGTGGAACCAGGCCACCAGCAGCACGAGGATCGGGAACGCCGCCAGGCACATCAACCCCAGCTCGACGTCGAGGACGATCAGCAGGATCGCGGTGCCGACGAGCGTGAGCACCGCGGTGATCAGGCTGTCGAAGCCGGTCTCCAGCATGTCCTGGATCGCTTCGACGTCATTGGTGGAGCGGCTCACCACCCGACCCGAGGTGTAGCGGTCGTGGAAGGCGACGTCGAGGCGGCCGAAATGCCGGAACACCTGGCGGCGCAATTCGAGCAGCACCCGCTGCCCGATGCGACCCGAGCGGCGCAGGAAGAACAGCCGGGAACAGGCCTGCACGATCACCACGACGCACAGCAGCCCGACGACGACCGTCAGGGTGCGCGCGGACCCGCCGTCGAGCAGTGGCGGTATCCCGTCGTCGATACCCCTCTGCACGAGAATGGGAACCGACAGTCGCGCAACGTTTTCCAGTACCACCACCACGGCGAGGGCGAGCACCGTCCAGCGGAACGGCCGCAACAGCGAGTACAGCAGCGCCCGGGCCTCCCGGCGCCGGGGCACCGATTCGTCGATCGGCAGGTCGTCGTGCTCGTCGAACCGGCCGCGCCAGTCCTGGCTCAGGGTCACGTCCGCCCCTCCAGGATCTCGTGGTCGAGCCGCGTCCGCTCGGCCCGTTCCGCCCAGGCGGTGTCGCGCTCGGAGCCGTCGTCGAGTTCGTCGTCGGCGGCCAGCAGGTACCGGTAGGCCGGGACCCCGGCGAGCAGTTCGGTGTGGGTGCCGACGTGGGTGATCGTGCCGTTCTGCAGCAGCGCCACCCGGTCGGCGAGCAGCACCGTCGACGCGCGGTGGGCGACGACGATGCCGGTCACCGCGTGCAACACCCGGCGCAGCGCCTCTTCGACGACCGCCTCGGTGTGCACGTCGAGCGCCGACAGCGTGTCGTCGAGCACCAGGATCCGCGGGCCTGCCAGGATCGCGCGCGCCAGCGAAAGCCGTTGCCGCTGACCGCCGGACAGGCTCATACCCTGCTCGCCGATGCGGGTGTCCAGGCCGTAGGGCAGCTCGTAGACGTACTGCGCGGCGGCCACCTCGACGGCCTGGCGCAACTCGTCGTCGGACGCGCCGGGATTGCCGAGGCGCAGGTTCTCCGCCACCGACATGGAGAACAGCGTCGGGTCCTCGAACGCCGTGGCGACCGCGCTGCGCAACGCGTCGAGGCTCAGCTCACGGATGTCCTGGGCGTCGATACGGATCTCACCCTCGGTCGGGTCGTACAGCCGCGAGAGCAGGCCCACGAGCACGGACTTGCCCGATCCGGTGGCGCCGACGAGCGCGAGCGTCTCCCCCGGTTCGACCGTGACGTCGACGTGCCGCAACGCCCACTCGTCGGAGTCCGGGAACCGGAACCCGACGTCGACGAGCTCCAGCCGGCCGCCACGCGGCGGCTGTTCGCGCGGGCCGTCGGAGATCTCGAGCGGGGCATCGAACACCTCGGCGATGCGGTTGGCCGCGGTGAACGACTCCTGCATCATCGACAGCAGGAAACCCAGTGAGGCGATCGGCCACACCAGCGACAGCATCATCGTGATGAACGCGACGAGCGTCCCCATCGTCACGTAACCGTGCCCGGCGGCATAGGCACCGAAGCCGAGCACCAGGATCAGCGTCAGGTTCGGGATGATCTCGAGCAGCGTCCAGAACTTCGCCGACACCGTCACCCGGCCGACCTGCGTCTCGTACAGCTCGGTGAGCTGCTCGTCGAACCGGTCGTAGACGTAGTCCTCCCGGCCGAACGACTTGACCACCCGCAACCCCAGCGCGGACTCCTCCACCTGGGTGGCGACATGGCCCGCCTGGTCCTGTGCCAGCCGCGACAGCCGGGTGTACTCCCGCTGGAAATGCAGCACGGTCAACGTGATCGGCACGACGGACACCAGCACCACCACGCCCAGCGGCCAGTACATCGCCAGCAGGATCGCGGTGACGATGGTGATCTGCAGGACGTTGAGGATCAGGAAGGTCAGCCCGAACGACATGAACCGGCGAATCGTGCTGAGGTCGTTCATGATCCGGGACAGCAGCTGCCCGGACTGCCAGCGACCGTGGAACGACATCGGCAGGATCTGCAGCCGGGCGTAGAGATCCTTGCGGATGTCGGCCTCGACGCCCATCGTCGCGCGGGCGACCAGCCAGCGCCGGATGAACCACAGCACCGCCTCGGCGATGCCGACACCCAGCGCCGCCACCCCCAGCGTCCACAGCCCGCGCTGGTCTTGATGGCGCACCGGCCCGTCGATCACCGCCTTGGTCATCAGCGGGATCGCGACGGTCGCGGCGAGGCTGGAGATCGCGACGGTGAACATCAGGATCCAGCGGCCGCGGTACGGAAGAAGGTAGGGCAACATGCGCCACAGGTCCGAACTGGACCTGACGCGCGTGGGGGGTGGGGCGATCGCGGGCGCCGCCCGCAATGCGTTGTCTCCGATTACAGCCACTTAGTACATCTTCCCACTGCGGGCAAGGGGATATCGCATCTGCCGTAGCGGTCCGGTGTGGGTGCCGAACTGGGTGCGGTACAACTCGGCGTACCTGCCGCCGCGGGCCAGCAGGTCGGTGTGGGTGCCGCGTTCGACGACCTGCCCGTTCTCGACGACGAGGATGAGGTCGGCGGCCCGCACGGTGGACAGCCGGTGGGCGATGACCACCGAGGTGCGGCCGGCCAGCGCCTCGGCCAGCGCCTCCTGCACCTTGGCCTCCGACTCGGAGTCCAGCGACGCCGTCGCCTCGTCGAGCACGACGACCTGGGGTGCGGCGAGCAGCAGCCGCGCGATCGTGAGGCGTTGGCGCTGACCGCCGGAGAGTCGGTAGCCGCGCTCCCCGACGACGGTGTCGAGGCCGTCGGGCATGTCGGCGACGACGCGGTTCAGCCGGGCCCGCCGCAGCGCCTCCCACATCTGGTCGTCGGTGGCTTCCGGGGCGGCCAGCGCGAGGTTGGCCCGGATCGATTCGTGGAACAGGTGGCCGTCCTGGGTGACCATGCCGACCGTCTTCTTCAGCGACGCGAACGTCGCGTCGCGCACGTCGACACCGCCGAGCCGGACGGCGCCGGAGGTGACGTCGTAGAGCCGGGCCAGCAGCGCGGCCATCGTCGACTTGCCCGCCCCCGATGACCCGACCAGCGCGATCATCTGACCGGGCCGCGCGGTGAACGACACGCCGTGCAGCACTTCCTCGCCACCCCGGTCGTCCAGCTCGGCGACCTCCTCGAGGGAGGCCAGCGACACCTGGTCCGCGGCGGGGTAGGCGAACCGGACGTCGTCGAACTCGACGGTCATCGGCGTATCGGGCAGGTCGACCGCGTCGGGATGCTCCCGGATCAGGGGCACCAGGTCGAGCACCTCGAACACCCGCTCGAAGCTGACCAGCGCGGTGGCGATCTCCACCCGTGCGTTGGCCAGGGCGGTCAGCGGCGCGTAGAGCCGGGTCAGCAGCAGCGCCAGGGAGACGATCGCGCCCGCCTGCAGGTGACCGCCGAGCGCCAGCGCGCCACCCAGTCCATAGACCAGCGCCAGCGCCAGCGCCGACATCAGCGTCAGCGAGTTCATGAACGTCGCCTGCAGCATCGCGGTGCGCACCCCGATGTCGCGGACCCGCCCTGCCCGCACCGCGAATTCGCGGGACTCCACGCCGGTGTCGCCGAACAGCTTCACCAGGGTGGCGCCCGGCGCCGAGAATCGCTCCGTCATCTGGGTGTTCATCGTCGCGTTGTGGGCGGCGGCCTCGCGGGAGAGCTTCGCCATCGCGGCGCCGATGCGGCGGGCCGGGAACAGGAACAGCGGCATCAGGGCCAGCGACACCAGCGTGACCTGCCAGGAGATCCCCAGCATCACCACCAGCGTCAGCGTCAGCGTGACGAGGTTGGACACCACCCCGGACAGGGTGTCGGAGAACGCCCGCTGGGCGCCCATCACGTCGCTGCCCAGCCGGCTGACCAGCGCGCCGGTGCGCGTCCTGGTGAAGAACGCGACCGGCATGCGCTGCACGTGGTCGAAGACCGCGGTGCGCAGGTCGAGGATCAGGCCCTCACCGATGTTGGCCGACAACCACCGCGTCAGCAGCGACGTCGCGGTCTCGGCGACCGCCACCAGCGCGATCACCGCCGCGAGCGCGACGACCGCGGCCACCGTCCCACCGCCGGTGATCTCGTCGACCACCCGGCCGGCGAGCAGCGGCGTCGCCACCGTCAGCACGGCCGCGACCACGCTGACCAGCAGGAACACCGCGAGCATGCGACGATGCCCGGCGGCGAACCGCCAGATCCGTGCGATCAGCCGACGGTCCGCCAGCGCGTGCAGATCCCCGCCCCGCGCATGCGTCTGCCGGTACAGCGACTGGCGGGCAACCGTTTCCAAGCTCATCTCATCACCGTAGAACCTCAACATTGGATGAGGTCAAAGACTTCCCAGGCACGGCAGATAGGGTTCCGACGTTGCGTCCTGGCGACGAGTACGAGGAGAACACCGTGGATGTGATGACGGCGCCCGCAGCCCCGGACACCGCGCTGCAGGCCTGGGAGCGGCGCGCCGAATGGCCACTGGCCGCGGCGGCCCTGCTCTTCCTGGCCGCGTACACCATCGAGGTGCTCGCCCAGCCGGCCGGCGTCGCCGCCGTCGCCGTCCACATCGTCGGCGTCGGCTCGTGGCTGTCGTTCGTCGGCGACTACATCGTGCGGCTGTCGCTGGCCCCACACCGCTGGCGCTGGTTCTACCGCCACCTGTTCGACCTGGCGATCGTCGCGCTGCCGATGCTGCGGCCGCTGCGCCTGCTGCGGTTGGTGACGCTCATCGCGGTGCTGCACCGCGCCGTCGGGCACGCCATCCGCGGCCGGGTCGTGGTGTACACCGTGTCCGGCGCGGTGCTGCTGGTGTTCGTCGCCTCCCTGGCGGTGTTGCAGAGCGAGCGGCACTATCCGGGCGCGCACATCACCCAGTTCGGCGAGGCGCTGTGGTGGGCGATGACGACGATCACCACCGTCGGCTACGGAGACCTGACCCCGGTCAGTCCCACCGGCCGCGTGATCGCCGTGCTGCTGATGATCGGCGGCATCAGCCTCCTGGGTTCGATCACCGCGACACTGGCGTCCTGGATCGTGCAGCGCGTCGCCGACGAGGACACGGCCGCCCAGAAC
>Ga0247757_10000822_pt1 | contig 23788 bp, 12 predicted proteins | sample UWRJL126311R4_FD_180929 | JGI IMG/M metagenome (GOLD analysis project Ga0247757, IMG submission 180929) | Plant litter microbial communities from Arlington Agricultural Research Station in Wisconsin, United States - UWRJ-L126-311R-4 | ecosystem: Environmental > Terrestrial > Plant litter >...
GACCATGTTGGTCGCGCCGGGGCCGGAGGTCGCGATCGCGACGCCGACCTTGCCGCTCGCGCGGGCGTAGCCGTCCGCCATGTGCGTGGCGCCCTGCTCGTGGCGCACCAGCACGTGGTGGATCTTGGGGTACTTGGTCATCGCGTCGTAGGTCGGCAGGATGGCGCCGCCCGGATAGCCGAACACCACGTCAACGCCTTCGCGCTGCAGGCATTCCCAAATGATTTCTGCTCCGGTGAGTTTCATGGATAAGGTCCCTGTGGTTGGGGTTGGATTTAAATGATCAGGAGGTGACCGCGCCTTCCGACGCGGAGGAAACGGTGTTGGCGTACTTGGCCATGACCCCGCGGGCGTAGCGGGGTGCCGGCGCTTTCCAGCCGGCCTTGCGGCGGGCGAGTTCGTCGGGGGCGATCGCGACCTGCAGCTTGCGCGCGGGCACGTCGATCTCGATCAGATCGCCTTCCTTGACGAAGGCGATCAGGCCGCCGACGAAGGCCTCGGGCGCCACGTGACCGATGGAAAAGCCGCGCGTCGCGCCGGAGAAACGTCCGTCCGTCAGCAGCGCGACCGAGTCGGCGAGTCCCTGGCCGGCGAGCGCGGCGGTGACGCCGAGCATCTCGCGCATGCCGGGACCGCCCTTCGGTCCCTCGTAGCGGATGACGACGACGTCGCCCGCCTTGATCTGCTGCGCGTTCGCCGCGGCCATCGCGGACTCCTCGTTTTCGAAGACGCGGGCCGGGCCGGTGATGCGTTCGCGGCTGCTGCCGGCGACCTTCAGCACGGCGCCTTCCTCGGCGAGATTGCCTTTCAGGATCACCAGGCCGCCCGAAACCTTGAACGGGTTGCTGGTCGGACGGATGACCTGCTGGCCGGGAGTCTCCGGGGCGTTGCGCACCTCGTCGGCGAGCGTCTTGCCGGTGACGGTGAGGCAGTCCGTGTGCAGGAAATTGCCCTCGAGCAGGCGGCGCAGCAGCAACGTGATGCCGCCGGCCTTGTGCATCTCCACCGCGGTGTACAAGCCGCCCGGTTTGACCGTGGCGATGGTCGGGGTTTTGCCGCTGATCACGTTGAACTCGTCGATCTTCAGCGAAACGTTCAATTCCTTCGCCAGCGCGAGCAGATGCAGCACGGCGTTGGTCGAGCCGCCGGAAGCGGCGACGGACGCGATCGCGTTCTCGAACGCCTGGCGCGTCATGATCTGCGAGGGCTTCAGGTTCTTGCGCACCATCTCCATCACGATCTCGCCGCAGCGGAAAGCCGCCTTGTTCTTCAGTTCGTCCACAGCCGGGATGCCGTTCAGGCCGACGGGCGACATGCCGATCGCCTCCATGATCGTCGCCATGGTGTTGGCGGTGAACTGGCCGCCGCACGCACCGGCCGTCGGGCACGCGGCGTTTTCCACGAACTTGAACTCCTTCGCGTCGATCTTGCCGGCGGTGAAAGCACCCACTGCCTCGAACACATCCTGCACGGTCAGGGACTTTCCGTTGTGGTGGCCGTGGTCGATCGATCCTCCATACAGCGCCAGGCCCGGGATATCCATGCGGGCCAGCGCCATCAGGACGCCGGGATTGGTCTTGTCGCAGGCGGAGAGACAGACGAGGCCGTCGAGGCTGTTGCCGCGCGCGACCAGCTCGATGGAGTCGGCGATCAGCTCGCGGCTGATGAGCGACGTCTTCATGCCCTCGGTACCCATCGTGATGCCGTCGGAGATGGAGACCGTGTTAAACTCCAGTGGAGTGCCGCCCGCCGCGCGGACGCCGGCTTTTACATGTTCCGCCAGCGCGCGGAGATGAAAGTTGCAGGGCCCGATCTCCGTCCAGGTATTGGCGATGCCGATCAGCGGCTTGCTGAGATCTTCATCGGTGAACCCGACGGCCTTCATCATGGCACGGGCGGGGGCCCGGCTGGGGCCTTCGGTGACTAAGTGGCTGTGACGTTTGCCGGAATCCATGGGGAGAATGGTCAGAGTACGCTGCCAGAACAGTTTCGGCAGGGCGAGCAATGGGTTGAAAAGGTCTGAGTCATATGGGCTGGGGAATAAAAAAGCCGCCCTTTTTTTTGGGCGGCTTCCTCTTTGAGTCTTGGTCCTCTTTAGGAGCGTTTGGCTTCGGCGAGCCGCCCGTGGTTATTCAGTGTCGCGGCGACAAGGGCCACGACGACGGTAATAAGCGCAACAAGGGCGACGTTGAGGATCATGGGAAAGACGGGCGCGAAAGTGCGGGCAGTCCCCTCCCCTGTCAACCTCAGGTTTTAACTTTCCCCGATAAACCATCGTGCCGGCGTAAGAGCCCATTCCATCGCCACCTACGCCCCAAAACGTATCATTCCTGATACGAATCCTTCTCGCGATCCTCCGTAGCCGCGGAGACTCTACGCGAGGCGCAACGTGCCGCCAGCTCACCGCTCCCCCAACACGTCCTGGAGCAGCGAGTCCAAGGCTTCGATCCGGACCGGCTTGGTGAGGTGGGCCACGAAGCCGGAGGCGCGATAGCGCTCGAGATCCTCTTCCATGCCGTAGCCGGTTAGCGCGATGCCCTTCAAGCCGTGCACGTCGCGGAGTTCGCGCATGAGAACGGCGCCATCACCGTCCGCCAGTCCGATATCGGAGAGCACGAGGTCGAACCTCCGTTCACCCGCCAGCCGCCGCGCCTCGGCGATCGAACCGGCCGAAACCACCTCAAACTCGCGATGCCTGAGCAATTTTTCGAGCGCCTGCCGGGTGGCCTCGTGATCCTCCACCAGAAGTATTCTCCGCCCGGCGTGAGTCGCCGGCGCGGGTCCCGCGCTCTCCAGTTTGAAACTCTTCGGCGCCTCGCCGGTAAACAGCGGCAGCGTCACCGTAAAAGCGGAACCCTGGCCGCGACCGGCGCTGACCGCGGCGATTTCGCCGTGGTGCGCGGAGACCAGCCGTTGCGCGATCGCCAGTCCGAGACCCAGTCCGCCGAATCGTGGCATCGTGGAATCCCCCGCATGGTCTCCCTGCTCAAACGCGTCAAAAACCCGCCCCAGTTCGGCTGGCGTCATGCCGATGCCGGAATCGGTGATTCCGACCGCAACCCGGGTCCCTTCCTCCACGACCCGCAGGACCACCGTCCCGCCCGGTGCCGTAAACTTCGCCGCGTTTTTGAGCAGATTGATGAAAACCTGGGCAAGGCGCACCTCGTCGGCATAGACGCGAAGGCCGCGCGGCCCGGCCGACACGCTGAGCATCACCCCGCGCAGCTCGAACTCGGTTCGCACCGCCGCCACCGCGTCGTCGAGGATGACATCGAGTTCCCGCACTTCCTTTCGAATCACGAGTTTGCCGCGAACAATCGAGGTGAGGTCGAGCAAATCGTCGATGAGCCGCGCCTCCAACTCGACGTTCTTCCTGATGACCTCGAACGAATCGCGGATCTCCGGCGCCAGCGCGGAGTCACGCGCCGACTCGCTCGCCAGGAGCAGCACGGGATTGAGCGGCGTGCGCAGCTCGTGGGAAAGCGTGGCGAGAAAGTCGTCCTTCGCGCGCGAGGCGCGTCCCAACTCGGCCACCGCCTGCGTCAGGCGCTGCTCGCTGGCGCCGAGGGCGCGGATGATGCGCGCCCGTTCGATGGATTCCCAGCAGCGGTTGGCCACGGCGACCACCAGCTCGACATCGGAGGGCTGCCATTCCCGGACGGTTTTTTGGTGCACGGCCATGGCTGCGACGAAACGTCCGGCCTTGTGCAAGGGTACGCAGATGACCGAGCGGATGAGCGTGGCACGGTAGGAGTCGCGGACAGCGGCGGTCCGGGGATCGGCTTCCGCATCCGACACGATGTAGGGCTGGCCCGCGCGCATCAGGCGCAGGCATTCCTCGCCGAACTGGTCGAAGCGATAACGCCCGACGATGCTGGGCACCTCGCGGTTGAAGTCGCCGGTGAGATTGAACGTGTTCTGGTCGTCCTCGACGTCGGCATATGCACAGCGATTGACCGCGAGGTGCTCGCCGAGAAGTTGCGCGCCGGCCTGCGTGATCTCCATCGGGTCGGTCAACGGACGCATCGCATCATCGAGGGCGACCAGGAGGCGGTCGCGGGCTTCGCCGCGCTTGCGGGCGGTGACGTCACGGGTGGTGCCGGCCACGGCCTCCACCCGGCCATCGACGCCGAAGACGGGGACAAAGATGTAGTCAAACACGCCGGAGTTGCCGCTCTCGCCGCGAAAGAACACCTCGCCCTGATATGGCTGGCGGGTGGCCACCACCTGCGCGATTTCGCGCAGGTGCATTTCCGCATGCCAGGCCGGGTAGCCCAGCTCAATGAAGGTCTTCCCCACCACCTCCTCCAGCGTGCGGCCGTACAACTTGAGCAGCGGACGGTTGGCGTAGAGGAAGCGGCCCTCGAGGTCCCAAACGTAGGCGAAATCGTTGACACTCGACAGGACCGTTTCGTGGATCGCCGTCAGCCGGCGGAGGCGGTCGGCGATGGCTTCGCGATCGCGCTCGGCCTGCTTCTGGCCGGTGATATCCGTGACGACGCCGACGAAACGGGTGACCCGGCCGGCGGCGTCCACCACCATTCGCCCGTGGCTGTTGACCCAACGCTGGGCACCTCCGGGTGGGTCGACGCGATAATCCTGCTCGAAGGGGTGCCCGGTTTTCACCGACTGCTGGACAGCGCCCATGACGCGGTCCCGGTCCTCGGGATGAATGACGGCCACAAAGTCGGCCAGCGGAGCCGCACCTTCCGCGTCCAGGGTGATTCCGAAGAGGCGGGCGAGGTTGCGGTCCGCAAAGAGGCGGTCAGCCACGACGTCCCATTCGTAGGTGGCGACGTCCGCGGCCATGAGCGCGGAATCGAGCCGGCTTTGCACGGCAGCCAGGTTCCGCTCGGCTTCGACGCGGGCGGTGACGTCGTGGCCCAGCGCGATGACGTGGAGCAGCCGCCCGTCCGGTCCGCTGACCGGACTAAGCGTGAGATCGGTCGACCGCGGCGCGCCGTCAGCCCCGTAGAAAGGAACCACCTCTTGAAACCGCCGGCCGTGGCGAGCTTCGGCGAAGGCCGCGCGAAGCTTGTCTTGAACTTCCGCCGATCCCCGCCACATGGGTGCCGCCCAAAAGCAGAGACCGCGCATCTGCTCGGAAACGTACCCGTGTTCCCCGAGCGCCCGGCGCCCCACCTCCAAAATTCGACCGTCGGGCGACATGATGGCGGTCAGGAAAGGAGCCTCGTTGAAAACCGCCTGAAGTTCCGCGGCGGACCACGCAGGCCCAGTCCCGATCGAGGCAGATACGGCTTTGTCAATCGGGGTCGTCAGGTCGGTGGGCATCAACGGCAATAGGGGAAACCAAGTATCAGCTTTCCACTCCCCGCCGGCAAGCCGTGCGCTTGGTGTTGTAACACCAAGGCCGTCCGGAACCATCCCGCCGGTTTCGCCTCGATTATTTCCCGAACTAACCCCGGCCCCGAATATTTTGGGCCAGCCGCAGGATGTCGGCCAGCACGCCGGCCGCCGTCACCGCCCCGCCCGCGCCGGCACCGCGCACGACCATCGGGTATTCCTTGTACCGCTCGGTATGGAACGCCACGAAAGCCTCCGCCCCGCGCAACGCCGACGCCGGATGCGCGGCTTCCACATCCACGGGACCGACGGTCACCTTGGCGCCCGTCGCGCCGGGAGTGATGCGCGCGAGATAGCGCGGCAGCTTCCCCTGCGCCTTGCTGGCCGCGACCTTTTGCGCAACCTCGGCATCGAGGCTGGCCAGCGACTGCATGAATTTTTCCGGGTCGTCCTCCTGAAGATATTTCTCGGGGACGAACGGCTTCAATTCGACATCGGTCAGGTCGAGTCGCAGCCCGAGTTCGCGGGCGAGGATCACCGCCTTGCGCGCCACGTCGAGGCCCGACAGGTCGTCGCGCGGATGCGGTTCGGTGTAACCCAACTCGCGGGCGGTGCGGACGGCCTTGGACAGCGGCACGTCGTGGGCGATCTGGTCGCAGAGGTAGCCGAGGGTGCCGGAGAACGCGCCCTCGATGGTGATCACGTGGTCGCCGGTGCGCACCAGGTTCTTGAGGGTCTCGATGACGGGCAGCGCCGCACCGACGGTCGTCTCGTAGTGATACGCGCGGAAGTGGCGCCGCGCCTGGCTCAGCAGGTCGTCGCGCTCCGGCTGCGGGAGCGCCAGCGGCTGCTTGTTCGCGGAGACGACATTGATGCTGTGGCTGAACGCCGCGCGGTAGAGCTTCTCCATGCCCGGCGCCGCCGAGCAGTCGACCAGCACGGGATTCGGCAGCTTCGCGAGCTGCTCGAAGAGCGAGACGACGTCCTTCACCACCTTGCCCTCGTCGATCGCCTTCTTCTGCTGCTCGACGGCCTCGGCCGTCGGGATGCCGTGCGGATCAAAGAGCACGCCGCCGCTCGAGCCGACGCCGACCAGCTTCACCTGCACGTCATGCTCGCGACCGAGCGCCCGGTTCTGCTGGTCGATCTGCTTGATCAGCGAACCGCCGACCACGCCCTTGCCGAGCAGGAGCACGCTGATCTGCGTGTGCGAAAGGTTGAAAGCCCCGTGCACCGCGCGCACCGCCGTGGTCGTCTGGTCGGCATCGACCACGCACGAAATGCTGCGGGCCGCCGCCCCCTGGGCCAGCGCGCGCACGTTGATGCCGACCGAGCCGATCGAGTTGAGGAACCGGCCCGCGACATTGGGCCGGCGCCCCATGTTCTCGCCGACGAGCGTCACCATCGTCACGGGGGAAAGGATCGGCTCGATACGCAGGTCGCCCGTCTGCAATTCCGGCGCGAGAGCCTCGCCGATGCTGAGCTTGGCTTTCGCCTCGTCGGATTCGGGAATCACCACGGAGAACGACTGGCCGAGCGTGGATTCGGTGGTCATCCACACGCGCACGCCGGCTTCACCGAGTGCCGCGAGGATGCGGCCGCCGAGCGGCTTGCTGATGCCGGTGCGGCGCGATTGCACGCCGAGCAGTGCGAGGCGTTCGAGGCTGGTCACGCAGGTCGGGCGGTTGGGATCGGGATTGCCCGTCGCATCGATGCGCGTGCCGGGGGCCTCGGGCTGCGTCGTGCTGCGAATGACCAGCGCCGCGCCGCATTCGCGGAGCGGGATGATCGTGCGCGGGTGGAACATCCGGGTGCCGAAGTAGGCCAGCTCGAGCGCCTCGTCATACGAGAGCCGGTCGACCGGCTGCGCCTCGCGCACGAGCGCCGGGTCGGCGGTCATCACGCCGAGCACATCGGTCCAGACGGTGACGGCATGGGCCTTGAGCAGGCCGGCCATGAGGGTAGCGGTGTAGTCGGAACCGTTGCGCCCGAGTGTCGTGGTGTGGCCGTCGCGCGTCCGGCCGATGAAACCGGTGACGATCGGCACGGTGTCCTTCCATTTCTCGAGCTGCGGGGCGAAGCGCACCGCGGTCTCGGCCTTGTCGACCGTGGCGGCGCCGTGCGTGCCATCGGTGACGACAAAGTCGCGGGCGTCGACGGGCACGGCGGGAACGCCGCGTTCCACCAAGGCGCGGGAGACCACGGCGACGGAAATGCGTTCGCCGACGCTGATGATCGAATCGAGCGTGCGCGGCGAGCACTCGCGCGTGAGTTCGATGCCGGACAGCAGGCGCTCCACCGGCGTCAGGATCTCGTCGAGGTCGTACTTGAAGGCTTTCTGGCCCTGGTTGTTCAACACCGCGCGGGCGGTGGCCGTGGCAAGCTCGCGCACCTGCCCGAGTTCGCGGCGGGCCTGGCTGATGTTGCCGACCTCCGCCGAGCGGGCGGAGAGGATCAGCCAGTCCGTGCTGTCGCCGAGCGCGGAGACCACCAGCGCCAGCGGACGCGGCGCCGCGACCACCAGCTCCAGCACCTTGGGCAGGCGACCGGAGGTGCCGAGCGACGATCCGCCGAACTTGTAGACCTGCCAGTGGCTCATGGTCAGGAGGCCTTGAGGTGAAGGGCGCGCGTCAGGATGGGCCCGAGGGTGTCCCACTCGATCAGGAAGGCATCGTGACCGTGAATGCTGCTGATCGTCGCGCGTTCCACGTGCGCGCTGGACTTGCGCAACTGGGCCACCAGGGTCTCCGCCTGCTTGGCCGGGAAGAGCTGGTCGGTGTCGACGTCCGCCACGACCGTCGCGGCCCGCACGCGGCTGATGGCCGGGCGGCTCTCGCCGGGCAACGGTTGCAGCAGGTCATGGTGGTCCATGGCGTCGAGCTGGAGCTCGTAGGCGCGCACCGCGAAACGGTTGCGCAGCTTGGCGCCCTGGTGCTCGAGATAACTGCGCACCGGGTGCGATTCGCCGGCCTTCTTGGGCCGCGGCTGGCGCTCCTCGAGGCCGGGCTCGGCGCGGTAGGTCAGGATCGCCAGCTGGCGCGCGATCTCCAGGCCGCGGCCGATATTGTCGGGGTAACCGGGATCGAGTTTCAGGATCTGGCGGGCGACGTGGTTCCAGCCGACGGCCCAGGCGCTGGTGGCGGCGGTGGCGGCGACGGGCAGGATGCGTTCGAAGCGTTCCGGCGCCAGCGCCGCGAGCGCCAGGGTCACCATGCCGCCGAGCGAACCGCCGGTGGTCAGGTGCACGCGCTTGATGCCGAGCTCGTCGAGCGCCTGCAGGATCGCGCGCGAGATATCGAGGCTGCTCAGCTCGAGCTTCGGGTCGGCCGGGAAACCTTCCACCCCCGGGCCGCTGCTACCGTAGCACGAGCCGAGGTTGTTGAAGCAAAGGATGCGATAATGGTCGGGATCGAGCGCGCGGCCGGGTCCAATGACGGGCTCCCACCAGCCGCCCTCCCCGCCCGCCTTGGCGCTACCCGTCAGGGCATGCACCAGCAATACGGTCGGGACGTCCGAACGGGGAGCGTCGGGGGTGTCGCCTTCACGGCTCCACCACCAACCACGGGCGCGATGTGACTTTACAATGCCCCCGCGCGCGAGCGCGAGATCGGGCAAAGACAAGTCGAACGTACGCGGTGAAGCGGCAACAGTCGGCATGAGGATGGTTCGCTTGCGGCTTTCATCTCAGGCATCCAGCGACACTGCGCCGGTCTTCGTCTGCTGCACGCCAGCCATCCTGGCCGTCAAACGATTGCCCTCAGAGGCAACTTTGACGGAGGCCGGCCGGTCGGTAAACGTGTTCATTATCAGGGAAGGGTTGAATTTTTGTATTGGGAATAGGAGACGGCAACCCCGCTGTCGAGACAAGGTATGGACGTGTCATAGCCCGGACCATCTGCGTCTTCCGAAACGTGTCATAGCTCGGCGGAATTCTGTAGGGGCCGAGCTTGCTCGGTCCTTCGGCAGCGTGCTCAACGGTACCGAGGACCGAGCGAGCTCGGCCCCTACATGAGGGCCACGATTCCGGCTTGTTGCGCGTTCCTCCCCGACTACTGTGCCGCCTCCCATGGCCAAACGTTCCCAGCGCATCGTGCTCAAGTTCGGTTCCGGCATCCTCGCCACCGAGAAGGGCGTCGGCTTGAGCCGCAAGCAGATCGCCCGCCTCGCCCGCGAGGTCGGGGCGCTCGTCCGCGCCGGCCACGAGTGTGTCATCGTCTCGAGCGGCGCCGTCGCCGCCGGCCTGGCCACGCTCGACCTTCCGACCAAGCCCAAGGAGCTTGCCGCGAAACAGGCCTGCGCCGCCGTCGGCCAGTCGCAGCTGATGCATGCCTATGCCAGCGAGTTCGCCAAGCAGGGCCTGTCCGTCGCCCAGCTGCTGCTGACCCACAACGACCTCGACAGCCGCGTGCGCCACGACAACGCCCGCGCCACCCTCGCCCACCTCCTGTCCCGCGGCCATGTCGTCCCGATCATCAACGAAAACGACTCCGTGGCCGTCGAGGAACTCAACTTCGGCGACAACGACCGCCTCTCCGCCGAGGTCGCCATCCTCATCAAGGCCGACCTGCTCATCATCCTCACCAGCGTCGACGGCCTGCAGGATGCCGCGGGCGAGATCGTCCCCCTCGTCCGCGATTTCAGCGAAGTCGGCGGGCTCGTCCGTTCCGACAAGGGCCACACGTCCACCGGCGGCATGGTCACGAAACTCCAGGCCGCCCAGCTCGCGGTGAAGGCCGGCATCCCGGTGAATATTGCCAGCGGCAAGAAGGCCGGCCTCGTGTACGGCATTGTTGCGGGCAAGCGCATCGGGACTTACTTCCCGGCGAAATAGCTCTCAGCGATAAGCTGTAAGCTTTAAGCAATCCCATGGCTGACCTCGCTCAACTCGTTGCCCAACTTGGCTCCCAGGCCCATGCCGCCGCGCGCGTGCTCGCCACGACGCCGGCGGCGCGGATAAACGCCGGCCTCGAGGCCATGGCGAAGGAGTTGCTCGCCGCCCAATCCGACATCCTCGCCGCCAACGCGCTCGACGTCGCCGCCGCGAAAACCAACGGCCAGACCGCCGCGCTGATCGACCGCCTCACCCTCGACGAAAAGCGCCTCGCCGCCTGCGCCGAGGGCTTGAAACAGGTGGCCACGCTGCCCCACCCGGTCGGGCAGGTGCTGCGCGAGTGGACCCAGCCCAACGGCCTCAAGATCGCCAAGGTGCGCGTGCCGCTGGGCGTCATCGGTTTCATCTACGAATCGCGTCCCAACGTCACGGTCGACGCCGCCGGCCTTTGCCTGAAGAGCGGCAACGCCGTCATTCTGCGCGGGGGCTCCGAAGCGCTGCGTTCCAACACCGCGATCGCGAACGCCCTCGCGCGCGGCCTCGCCCACGCCGGGCTGCCGGCCGCGGCCATCCAGCTCATCCCGGTGGCGGATCGCGATACGGTGCGCCTGCTCGGTGAAGCGGTCGGCGTGGTCGACCTGCTCATTCCCCGCGGCGGCAAGGGTCTGATCGAAGCCGTGATGAAGTCGGCCCGCGTGCCGGTCATCAAACATTACGACGGCATCTGCGCCCTCTACGTCGACCGGGCCGCGGACCTCGCCATGGCCGAGAGCATCGCGGTCAACGCCAAGATCTCCCGTCCCGGCGTGTGCAATGCCATCGAAACCCTGCTCGTGCACCGCGACATTGCCGATCGCTTCCTGCAGAAGGCCGCGCCGTCCCTCTTCCAGGCCGGCGTGCAACTCCGCGTCGACGAAGAGTCCCGCCTCGCCCTGGGCAACCTGGCCACCATCCACGCCGGACTGATCCGGCCCGCGGTCGAGGCTGACTATCGCACGGAATTTCTCGAACTGATCCTGGCCGTGAAGGTCGTCGACGACACCGCGGCCGCGATTGAGCACATCGAGACCCACGGCTCGCATCACACCGAGACCATCGTGACCGCGGACAGCGCCGCCGCGGAACAGTTCATGGCCGGCATCGACAGCGCCGTGGTGCTGTGGAACGCCTCGACCCGCTTCAACGACGGCTACCAGTTCGGTTTCGGTGCCGAGATCGGCATCAGTACCGACAAGCTTCACGCCCGCGGCCCGATGGGCCTGGAGGAGCTTACCTCCTACAAGTACCTCGTGCGCGGCGACGGGCAGATCAGGAAATAAGTGATCGGGTTAGGTAGAAACCGCCCGCGGTTCGTCTCCTTTGATCCGGATGGTCCCGCCGGCGCATTGGGAAACTCCCTCTCTCGGGCGCCCTTGGGCAAACCGGCGACCTCCAACCAGACAGTCAGGTAAATCCACCCGAACGGGTGAGCTCTCCCTTCTTGCTTCCGTCCCAATCCTCGTTGCTTACTAACGGCGCTCTTCTCGTCTTACCCACCCCGTCCCATGAAGCTCCCCCGTCTACCCCTCGTGGCCAGCCTGGCCGCCGCCGCCATTCTCCTCGGTGCCTGCAGCAAGCAGGCCGAACCGTCCGCCTCCGCCGGCGGCGCCGCGCCCGCCAAGCGCCTGAAGCTGGCCTTCGTCACCAACAACTCCTCGTCGTTCTGGACCATCGCCCGCGCGGGCACGGCGGACGCCGCCAAGGAACTGGGCAACGTCGACGTCGACTTCCGCATCCCCTCCTCCGGCAGCGCCTCGGAACAACAGCAGATCCTCGACGACTTGCTCGCCAAGGGCGTCGACGGCATTGCGGTCAGCCCGATCGACCCGGCCAACCAGACCGATTTCCTCAACAAGATCGCCGGCCAGACGCTCCTCGTGTGCCACGACAGCGACGCGCCGGCCTCCAAGCGCGCCTCCTACATCGGCACCGACAACACCTCGGCCGGCGTGGAAGCGGGCAAGCTCATCAAGGAAGCCCTGCCCAACGGCGGGAAGATCATGCTCTTCGTCGGCACGCTCGACGCCCAGAACGCCAAGGAGCGCTACGCCGGCATCAAGCAGGCGCTCGCCGGCTCCAAGGTCGAGATCATCGACGTCCGCACCGACGAGACCGATCGCGTCCGCGCCCAGAAGAACGTCGAGGACACGCTCGTGAAGTATCCCGATGTCGCCGCCCTCGTCGGCCTTTGGAGCTACAACGGCCCCGCCATCGTCAACGCCGTCCGCGGCGCCAACAAGGTCGGCGCGGTGAAGATCATTTGCTTCGACGAGGAGGACGACACGCTCGCGGGCGTCGCCGACGGCGCCATCTACGGCACGGTCGTCCAGCAGCCCTACGAATTCGGCCGCCAGGCCATCACCCGCATGGCGAAGCACCTCGCCGGCGACAAGGAAGCCCTCGCGGGCGGCAAGCAGATCGTCCCGACGCTCGCGATCAAGCATGACAACGTCGGCGAGTTCTCGGCCCGCCTGAAGAAGCTCCTCGGCAAATAAACCGCAGGCAGGGTTAACCACAGAATACACGGAATACACAGAACCGAACCGGTCGTATGCCATCTTCTGTGTATTCCGTGTATTCTGTGGTTAATATCGGTTCGGTGGTTCGCCCCTGAACGTATGTCTTCGTCACCGCTCTTGAGCATGCGCGGGATCGGCAAGCGCTTCCCGGGGGTTGTCGCGCTCGACGACGTCAGCCTCGAGGTCGGTCCCGCCGAGGTCCTCGCCCTCTGCGGCGAGAACGGCGCGGGCAAGTCGACGCTGATGAAGATCCTGGGCGGCGTCTACCAGCCCGACGCCGGCACCATCGCGTTCGCGGGCCAGCCGGTGACGATCAACCGCGTGCACGACGCCATGGCGCTCGGCGTCGCGTTCATTCACCAGGAGCTCAACGTCCTCGACAATCTCGACGTCGCCGCGAACGTCTTCCTCGGTCGCGAGCCCCGTTCGGGTCCGCTCCGGCTAATCGACCGCCGGAAGATCCACGCCGATACCGGAGCCTTGCTGCAGCGGGTCGGCCTCGCTGTACCCAGCAGCCTCCGGCTCGATCAGCTGTCCCTCGCCCAGCAGCAGATGGTCGAGATCGCCAAGGCGCTTTCGCTCAACGCGCGCCTGATCATCATGGACGAGCCGACGTCCTGCCTGACGTTGAAGGAGACCGACCGTCTCCTCGAACTCATCGGCGAACTCAAGGCCTCCGGCGTCAGCGTCATCTATATCTCCCACCGCCTCGGCGAAGTGGAGCGCTGCGCCGATCGCGTTGTCGTCCTGCGCGACGGCCGGAATGCCGGTGAACTCGCGCGCGCCGACATCAACCACGACCGCATCGTCGGCCTGATGGTCGGCCGCCAGATCAAGAGCGCCCACACCGCGTCCGCCGTCGCCCCCACGCCCGACTTCCTGCAAGTGCGCGACCTGCAGACCAGCCGCTATCCGGCGCAGCGTGTCTCCTTCACCGCCGCCAAGGGCGAGATCCTCGGCTTTGCCGGCCTCATCGGCGCCGGTCGTTCCGAAGTGGCCAAGGCCCTCGCCGGACTCGACCCCCAGGCCCTCGGTAGCGTGACGCTCGAGGGCAAGGCCATCGCCCTCGGCGAATCGCGCGGCGCCATCGCGCATGGCATCTGCCTCGTCCCCGAGGACCGCCGCAGCGAAGGCCTCGTCACGGCGATGACCGTGCGCGAGAACATCACGCTGCCCTCGCTGCGCTCGTTCGCGTCGCTCTTCCTCATCAGCCGCGGCAAGGAGAAGTCCACCGCGGACACGCACATCTCTTCCCTGAAGATCAAGACCCCGGGCTGCGAGGCACTCGTCCTCAATCTCAGCGGCGGCAACCAGCAGAAGGTCGTGCTCGGCAAGTGGCTCGAGCTCCAGCCGCGCGTGCTGATTCTCGACGAACCCACCCGTGGCATCGACGTCGGCGCCAAGGCCGAGATCTACCGCCTCATGCGCGAACTCGCCGACCGGGGCACCGCCGTGATCATGATCAGCAGCGACATGGAGGAAGTCCTCCACGTGAGCGACCGCGTCGCCGTGATGCACGAAGGCGCCATCGCCGGCGTGCTCGACCGCGCGGCCTGCACCGAGCACAACATCATGCAGCTCGCCGTCGGCCGGAAGCCGGTCGCCGCCTGACCCATGTATTCGACCTGTCATTGCGAGAAGCGTAGCGACGAAGCAATCCAGCTGGATCGCCACGGCGCGCTTCGTGCACCTCGCGATGACATGACTATTTTCTAAGAACGTTCACCTCCCCCTTCGTGAAGAAAGAACTCGGCATCTCCATCCTGCTTGTCGTCCTGTGCGCGGTCACGGCGCTCATCAACCCGCGTTTCCTGTCCGCGACCAACCTGACGAACATGGCCAACCTCATCGGCCTGTTCGGCGTGTTCAGCCTCGGCCTCGGGCTGGTGATCATCACCGGCGGCATCGATCTCTCGGTCGGCTCGATGTTCGCCCTGTGCGGCGTGTTGCTCTCGATGGCGCTCACCGAATGGGGCTGGCCCTGGCCGCTGGCGGTGGCGTTCGCCCTCGCCCTGCCGATGCTGCTGGGCGGCATCCACGGCTGGCTGATCACCCGGATGAACCTCCAGCCCTTCATCGCGACGCTGTGCGGGCTGCTGATCTATCGCGGCCTGGCCCGCTTCATCGCCGACGACGGCACCAAGGGCTTCGGCAACGCCGCCGGCTTCGAAACCCTCCGCGACCTCGCCAAGGGCAAGGTCCTCGGCCTGCCGATGCCGTTTGTCATCTTCCTCGTCCTCGCCGCGGTGATGTGGGTCGTCCTGCACCGCTCGGTCTACGGCCGCTACCTGATGGCCGTCGGCCGCAACGAGCAGGCCGCGCGTTTCTCGGGCATCAATACCCGCCAGGTCGTCGTCAGCACCTATGTCGTCATGGGCCTGCTGGCCGGCGTGTCGTCCATCCTGTTCGCCTTCTACACCAACTCGATCTCGCCCTCGAGCCACGGCAATTTCTTCGAGTCGTATGGCATCGCCGCCGCCGTGCTCGGCGGCTGCAGCCTGCGCGGCGGCGAGGGCTCGATCGTCGGCATCATGATCGGCGCCGCCCTGCTGCAGGTGCTCCAAAATCTCGTCAACCTGCTCGGCATCCCCAGCTCCCTCAACTTCGCCGTGATGGGCGCGGTGGTCCTGTTCGGCGTGCTGGCCGACCAGATCGTGAAGCAGCGCGCCGCAAAGCGCGGCGCGCGGTAAGGGAGGGCCCGCGTCCCGGCGGGCGAAACCGAAGGATCCTGCAGGGGCGGAGCTTGCTCCGCCCTTCGGACGCCGGGCGGACCAAGGTCCGCCCCTACATCATTTCAGCGGCAGCTGGAACACGCTCGCACTGAGCGCCGGGACCTTGAGCGTCGTTGCAGTGGCCTCGCTGCGCTGGATGTCGACCACGCGCGGCAGGCCGGGGGTGTTGTGCACCTCGGGAGTGGCACCGGTGACGGTCCAGCGGGTGGCGGGGCCGCCCAACGCGAGACCAGCGGCGTCGAGCTTCACTTCCATTTCCTCGTTCGTGGGATTCACCACGCCGAGCGTGAGCGTCTTCCGGTCGGCCGTGAAGGCCGCGGCGATGTCGAGCACGCCGGCGTTCCAGCTGAGGACCAGCGGGATCTGGCCGTAGTGCTCGCGGTACATCTGCAGCACGAAACCCGTGGTCTCCATCTCCGCGGCGAGCCGGGTGGTCTTGATGGCGCCGATGACGTTCACCGTCTGGGCGTAGTGCGCCATGTGGATCAGGTCGCTCTGGCGGAAGTATTCGTGGAGGCCGGCGGCGACGCCGAGGCCGTCCTGCAACTCGTAGACGCAGCCGAGTTCGCCATAGGCGTACTCGCGGTGCCAGTAGTTCCACTCGTCCATCGTGATCGGCATCAGCTTGCCGTTCAGGTTGGGCAGGCTCGCCTGGAGCTTGCGGTGACCGTCGGCCTTCTTGCGGATCGCTTCGCGCAACTGGCCGACATGCGTGGCGACGTCGACGCGCCCCACCTTCGTCCACGGCACCCGTCCCGAATAGAAATGCTCCGACAGGATCGACATGTGATCGGCGCACTGCTCGAGCATGATTTGCGAGCAGCCCTTGCCGGACTGGGCCTGGTGCGGGTCATTCGCCTTGTTGATCGTCTCGAGGTCGCCAACGGCCGTGAGCGACAGTGTCGGGTCCACCTTCCACATGTACTCGGCAAATTCGTTATGCTTCAGCGTGTAGTGCTCCATCTGCATGAAGCCGAGCTGCCACGGGCCGAACATCTCGTTGCCCACGCACCAGAACTTCACGCCGTACGGCTTTTCGTGCCCGTTCTTGACCCGCCAGCCGCCGCCAATGGTGTCGGCGCCGCGATTCGTGTACTCGACCCACTGCGCCGCCGAGTAGGCGTCGCCGAAGCCGGTGTTGGCCGCGATCATCGGCTCGGTGTCGACCAGGCGGCAGAAGGCGATGAACTCGTCCGTGCCGAAATCGTTGTGCTCGACGCCGGTCCAGGCCGGGTTCTTGCGGGGCGGGCGCCGGTCGCGGTCACCGATGCCGTCGCGCCAGTCGTAGCCGCTGACGAAATTGCCGCCCGGCCAGCGATAGACCGTGCCTTTGAGCTGCTGCAACAGCGCGAGCGTGTCGGCGCGCATGCCCTGGACGTTGTCGGAAGGCATGAGCGACGGCGGCCCGAGCAGCACGTCGCCGCTGAGCACCTTGATCTCGAGCGAGGCGCCCTTTTCGGTCGTCGCCGCCGGCGTGAACGCAACCGCCTGCTTGCTGTAGTCACTGCCGTTGAAAACGAGCTTCGTGCTGGCGCGGTCAGCCGCGCCGGTGCCCCAGACCAGCGTCACCTCGACCGTGGCGGCCTGACCGACGGGCTTGGCCCAGAGATAGCCATCGTAGCGGAGACCGGCCTTCACGCCGAGATCGCGCTGCCGGAGGCCGGCGCCTGCATTGACGCGGGGCGAATGCTTCCCGACGAAAGCGCCTTCCTTGACCATCGTCACGGCCGACGGCTCGCCGATGATCTGCCACGGCGAGGCTCCGACCACCGGATAGTCGCTCTGCGCCATGATCTCGCCCGGGAAATCGGGATTCACGATACCCCGGTAGGGCGCGTATTTGGGCGTGATATCGAAGTAGAACTTCCGGTCCTCCAGCATCTCGGCCCAGATGCCGCCGTAGATGCAGCGGCCGAGGTGCTCGATGAACTGGCCGTAGATGTACGGGCTGATCGGCGCCGTGGTCTTGGTGGCGTCGACTTTCACGTCGACCGTGCCGGCGCGAAGGCCGGGCAGGGAAAGGAACAGGGCGGCAACGAACAGGGGGAGTTTTTTCATGGGGACGGGGGTAGCGATCGGCTGTCAGCAGTCAGTGACCAGCCCTCAAAGGCAACAAGTCTCCTGCTCCCAGCGCTAGGCTAAACGCACTTAACAGTCCGGAACCGATCCCCCGGCAGTTTAACGCGGGGGACGCGGAGTCGCGGAGAAATTCCGGCCCTTCGCGTCTCAGCGGCCTCCGCGTTTTAAACGGATCGAGGCCGCTTTCTGTGGGTCCTTTCCACTCGCGGGAAAATCAGCCACCGGTACACCGATCAGCCGCGCCAACGAATTCAGGTAGAGCGCCCGACCTACTTCCGGCATCTTCGTTCCCCGGCGTTTCATGGCTCAGCTCAAGGAGTCTTGGTGAACCACGACTGCACCACGTCGATGCCGCGGTGCAGCAGGCCGGGCAGCTCGACCAGCCATTGGTGGAACTCCGGCACATGCCGGTCGAGGTACCAGACGCCGAAGCCGAGGAAAAACAGTCCGATCAGCGAGCCAAACAGCCCGCCGAAGGGTCCGCCGTGCCGGTAGTGTCCGGGAAAATAGCACGCATAGCGGGCCGACTTGATCGGCCAGGCCACGAGCTGGTAGGCGACGACGACCAGCAGGATGCCAACCCACAGCGGCATGCTGGCGGGCAGCGCCACGCCGAGAAACGCGTGGGAGGTCGCCAGCGAGTAGATCGCCCAGCACATCAGGACCACCAGCGCGAAGAGCAGGATCGAGAGCAGCGGCGCAATGAACACCGGCCCGACGATGGGCGGCGGCGCGGACGGCGGGGCCGGGTTGCAGCCCTGCTGCCAGCCGTGCGACCAATTTTGAGACCAGCTCCGCCAATACTGGGCCTGCTGTTGCTGGTAACCGTGCTTCCAGCCGCGCATCTCCTGCCGGAACTTCCGCTTCCAGGCGCGGCGCGACTCCTTGTCGTGAAACGAGCGCATGCCTTCGTAGTAACCCTCGCGGGCGCGCCGGATGAACTCCTGGGCCGTGGCCGCCATGCCCGAGGCCGCGGCCTTTTCCGTCGGCGTACGCGCCGCCGGCACGATGATCGCCATCACCAGGTAAACCACCACGCCCGCGCCCCAGAGGACGGTGAGCAGCGCGAACGCGAGGCGCACGATCGTCACATCGAGGTTCACGTAGGCGGCGAGGCCGTTGCATACGCCGGCGATCATGGCGCCATCCTCGATGCGATAGAGGCGGCGCGCCCCGGGCGCGGCATACTCCTCCGCCCGGCCGGGGCCCGTGGCCCTCCCCTGCTCCCGCGGCGCGGCCCCGGACTCGGCCGCCGGGCCGCCCGTGGTGTCCTCCACGGGCCCCATCTCGGCGAGCACGTCGGACACTTCCTTGAGGTTGACGACTGTCTTGTGGGCACCGAGCACGGCCCGGAACTTGTCGGCGATGGCCTGTTCGATATCGGTGATGATCTCGTCGCGGTCGGGGTTGCCCTCGAGCCGGCGCACCGCGTTGTCGAGGTAGGCGCGCAGGGCGTCGTAACCGCCTTCCTCGAGCTGGTAGGCGACGCCATTCAGGTTGATCGTGATTACTTTGTTCATGGTTCGCGTGGGCTGACGCCCGGGTTCGCTTATTTCTGGCCGAGATTCTTCACGGTGCCGCTGATCTTCTGCCAATAATCGGAGGTCTCGCGCAGCGCGTCGCGGCCCTTGGCGGTGAGTTCGTAATATTTGCGCGGCGGGCCGGACTCCGACTCCTTCCACTCGTAGTCCACCAGTTCCTCGCGGCGCATCTTGCTCAGCAGCGGGTACAGCGTCCCCTCCTGCGTCGCGAATTCCGTCGCGTTGAGCTCCTTCAGGATGTCCGCCGCGTAAACCTTGTCCGCCGAGATGATCTTCAGCACGAGAAACTCGAGCAGACCCTTCCGGATGGCGGTAAATTTTTCCTCGAGGCTCATGGTAGGTTTGTCAGCAAGGTACCTTTATTAGCCAAGGTAGTGTTATCAATTAAGGCCTTCGTCAAGCAGACTTTTCTATTCCGGGCATTTCTTCCGTTGTCCGAAACGAGCGCGGGAGCGTCGGGGATAAACCCCGCCCTACATCAAACCGACTCACGCCTCGACCGCGCCGGCTACCGCCGCTTCCGGCGCAGCGTCAGCGCGCCAGCCGCAAGTCCCAACCCCAGCAGGACGTAGGTCGACGGCTCGGGCACGGAGAGCAGGATGGCGTTGTTCAGGTAAGCCACCTGGAAGTTATAGTCCGTCCCGGCGTAATTCGCGGTAAGCCAGTCGCCGGAATTGGCCAGGCCCGAGAAGTAGCCGTTGATGCCGGTGCCGCCCGACGAAATATTCATGATCGTGTAGGTGGATCCCGGCGCCGGGGCGCTGAGCAGCGTGAGGCTCAGCGCCATCAAGCCGGCCCCGATGTCAATGGTGCCCGCGTTCGCGAACACGATCTTGTCGGCGGTGCTGCCGCTCAATTCGATGTCCAGGGTTGTCGCTGCGGTGACGGTGAAGTCGCCGCTGGCGAACGTCAGCGTGCCGATCGAGTTGCCGGGCGAGAGCGTGCCGCCGCCGAACGTCACCGCGCCGGTGACGGTCCCGCTCCCCATCACGATGCCGCCCGCCACATTGTTCAGGTTGCCGTAGGAATACAGGGTGCCGGTCTGCACGTTCAGCAGGCCCGAATTGGTCGTGGGGCTGCCGAGGTAAACATTGCCGCCGGCGAGGTTGACGACACCGGCGCCGATATTGCTCACGGCGTGGCTGCCGTAATACCCGAGGTAGAGGGTGCCGGCCTGGGAGTTGATGGTGCCCGAGTTGGTCACCTGCGGGCCGTAGAGGTAGCTGGTGCCGGCCGTGTGGTTGACGATGCCCTGGTTGTCCACGGTCGCGCCAGCATTGCCGTAGATGTCGAACGTCCCGGTAATGGTCGTGGAGGGATCGAAGGTCAGGACATTGCCGGCCGACACATACATGCTCCCGTACGAACCGCCCGAGCCCATCGTGACCGTGTTGGCGGCGAGCGTGGCGGTCTCGTTCCACGCCAGCGTCGACGAACTGCCGACCGACACGGTCGAGCCGCTGTAGGTGGTGCCGTTGGAAAGGGAGACCGACGTGCTGTTCGGGAGGACCAGGTTGCCGACATACTGCAGCGCACTGAGGATGCCGCCGCTGCTGGTGAACGTCAGGGCATCGCCGTTCACCGTGCCGCCGTCGATGGTGCCGCCGAGCAGTTCGAAAGTCCCGCCCCCGGTGGGCGCGGTGAACGTCGCGGCGGTGTTGTCGACGGTGGCATTCAAGTGAGCATGGCCGCCGCTGGCCACGGTGACATTGCCGAGGTTGGCCGTCGTGGTGCTGCCGTCCCAGCGCAGGATGCCGCCGTTCTGCGCAACCACCGTGCCGTTGTTGTCGAAGTCGCCGCGCAGGTACACGCTCGTGCCCGAGCCGTCCGCGGTGATCGTGCCGGTGTTGGTCGCGTGGTAGCTCGCGTTCGGATAACTCAGGTAAAGCGTGCCGGCCGTGGCCGTGATCGACCCGTTGTTGGTGAAGCTGGCCGCGTAGATGTTCCCGCTGCCGCTGGTGTGCTGCAGCGAACCGTTGTTAACGATGGCCTGGCCCACCGTGCCGTCGGAATACATCGAAATCGTCCCCGTGGCGGTGGTCGCCGCGTCGAGGGTGACCGCACTCGCCGCCCCTCCCGTCACGTAGAGGTAGGAGCCGTTGTTGAACGTCAGGGCCTTGCCCGCCAGGGTGCCGGCCTGCTGCCAGTAGATGCCCGCGCTGGTGCCGATCGAGAGGTTCGCCCCGGTAAAGTCGGTGCCGCCGGTAAACCGCACATAAGTGCTGACCGGCAGGACGAGGTCGCCCGTGTAGCTCACGCCGTTCAGGTAGCCGCCGGAACTGGTGAAGCTCAGCGCGTTGCCGTTGACGGTGCCATTGTTGATCGTGCCTCCGAGCAATTCAAAGGTTCCGCCCGTGGGGGCGGTGAGCGTCGCCGCGCTGTTGTCGAGGGTGCCGTTGAGCACGGCGCGACCGCTCCCGGTCAACACGACGCTGCCGAGGTTGGCGGTCGTGTTGTTGCCGTCCCAGCGGAGGATGGCGCTGTTCTGCGCGGTCAGCGTGCCGTCGTTGTCGAAGTCACCCCGCAGGTACACCGTCGTGCCCGAGCCATCCGCGGTGATCGAGCCGGTGTTGGTGCCGTGATAGCTCGCACTCGGGTAACTCAGGTAGAGCGTGCCGGCGGTGGCGGTGATCGACCCGTTGTTGGTAAAGTTCGCCGCGTACATGCTCGCGCTGCCGCTGGTGTGCTGCAGCGTGCCATTGTTGATGATGGCCGTGCCCGCCGAGCCGTCGGAATAGATCGAGAGGTTGCCGCTGGCCGTGGTCGCGGCGTCGAGCGTCAGCGAGTTGTTCGTCCCCGCGACATAGAGGTAGGAGCCCGTGGCGAAAGTCAGCGCCTTGCCCACCAGGGTGCCGACCTGCTGCCAGTAGATGCCCGCGCCGGCACCGAGCGAGAGGTTGGTCCCGGTGAAGTCCGTGCCGCTGTTAAACCGCACATAGGCGTTCGCCGGCAGGACAAAATCCCCGGTGTAGCTCACCCCGCTCAGGTAGCCGCCGGAACTGGTGAAGGTCAGCGCGCCGCTGGCAACCGTGCCGCCGTTGATCACGCCGTTCAGCAGCTCGAAAGTGCCGCCGGTGGGGGCGTTGAGCGTCGCTGCGGTATTGTCGATGGTGCCGTTGAACACGGCGCGACCGCCGCCAGTCAGGACGACATTGCCGAGGTTGGCGGTCGTGTTGTTGCCGTCCCAGCGCAGGATGCCGCTGTTTTGGGCGGTCACCGTCCCGTTATTGTCGAAATCGCCGCGCAGGTAAACCGTCGTGCCCGAACCGTCCGCGGTCACCGTGCCGGTGTTGGTCGCATGGTAGCTGGTGCTCGGGTAGTTGAAGTACAGCGTGGACCCGCCGCTGGCGGTGACCGAGCCATTGTTCGTGAAATTGACGGCGTAGAGGCTGCCACTGCCGCCGGTGTGCTGCAGCGTGCCGTTGTTGATGATGGTCGTGCCCGCCGCACCGTCCGAATAAATCGAGAGGTTGCCGGTGGCGGTGGTCGCGGCGTCGAGCGTCAGCGAATTGTTCGTCCCCACCACATAGAGGTAGGAACCGCTGGCAAAGGTCAGCGCCTTGCCCGCCAGGGTGCCGACCTGCTGCCAGTACAGCCCGGCGTTGGCACCCAGCGAGAAGTTCGTCCCGGTAAAATCCGTGCCGCCCGTGAACCGCACGTAGGTATTCGTCGGCACGTTGAAATCCCCCGTGTAGCTGACCCCGTTCAGGTAACCGCCGGAACCGGTGAAGGTCAGTGCGCCGCTGGCGATCGTGCCGCCCGTGATGGTGCCGCCCAGCAGTTCGAAGGCTCCGCCGGTGGGCGCGTTGAGCGTCGCCGCGGTGTTGTCGAGGGTGCCGTTGAACAGCGCACGACCGCCGCCGGCCAGGACGACACTGCCCAGGTTGGCGGTGGTGTTGTTGCCGTCCCAGCGCAGGATGCCGCTGTTTTGGGCGGTCAGGGTGCCGTTGTTGTCGAAATCGCCGCGCACATAGATGGTCGTGCCCGAGCCATCCGCGGTGACCGAGCCGGTGTTGGTCGCGTGGTAGCTGCTGCTCGGGTAGTTCAGGTAGAGCGTGGACCCGCCACTGGCGGTGACCGAGCCATTGTTGGTGAAGTTGTCCGCGTAGATGCTCCCGCTGCCGGTGGTGTGCTGCAGCGAACCGTTGTTGATGATGGTCGCGCCCGCCGAGCCGTCGGAATAGATCGAGAGGTTGCCGGTGGCGGTCGTCGCGGCGTCAAACGTCGCCGAGTTGCCCGCTCCCACCACATAGAAGTAGGAACCGTTGGCAAAGTTCAGCGCCTTGCCCACCAGCGTGCCGGCCTGCTGCCAGTACAGCCCCGCGCTGGAACCGAGCGAGAGGTTCGTCCCGGTGAAATCGGTGCCCCCCGTAAACCGCACATAGGTGCTCCCCGCCAGGCTGACATCCCCGGTGTAGCTGACCCCGCTCAGGTAGCCGCCGGAACTGGTGAAGGTCAGCGCGCCGCTGGCGATCGTGCCGCCGGTGATGGTGCCGCCGAGCAGTTCGAAGGCACCACCCGTGGGCGCGTTGAGCGTCGCCGCGGTGTTGTCGAGGGTGCCGTTGAACTGTGCGCGGCCGCCGCCGGTCAGGACGACGTTCCCGACGTTGGCGGTCGTGTTGTTGCCGTCCCAGCGCAGGATGCCGCTGTTCTGCGCGGTCATCGTGCCGTTGTTGTCGAAGTCGCCCCGCAGGTACACGGTCGTGCCGGAGCCGTCCGCGGTCACCGTGACACTGTTGGTCG
>Ga0247757_10000823_pt1 | contig 23787 bp, 22 predicted proteins | sample UWRJL126311R4_FD_180929 | JGI IMG/M metagenome (GOLD analysis project Ga0247757, IMG submission 180929) | Plant litter microbial communities from Arlington Agricultural Research Station in Wisconsin, United States - UWRJ-L126-311R-4 | ecosystem: Environmental > Terrestrial > Plant litter >...
CAGCATCTCGGGGGCGATGCGCGAGTAGTAGCCCGACATGATGATGACCGGCAGGGTGGGGGCGAGGGAGCGGATCTCGGCGGCCAGTTCCATGCCGTTCATGCCGGGCATGGTTTGGTCGGTGAGCAGCACGGCGAAGTCGCCGATGTGACCCTTGATCTCCTCGAGGCAGGTCTGCGCGCGATCGAAGGACACGACGCGGTAGCCGGCGCGCTCGAGTGAGATCTGCGCGAAGCTGCGCACGAGGTCCTCGTCGTCCACGATGGCCACGAGTTCGCCGCCACCGCGGGTGGCGGGGACGGGGGTGATGTTCGCCGCCGGCTCGTCGACTTCCGCCACGGGCAGGTAGAGCGAGAAGGTCGTGCCCTGGCCCTCGGTGCTCTCGACGGTGATGGTGCCCTGGTGGGCCTGGAGGATGCCGTGGACCATCGACAGGCCGAGGCCCGTGCCCTGGCCGACTTCCTTGGTGGTGAAGAACGGGTCGAAGATGCGCTTGCGCGTGGCCTCGTCCATGCCGTGGCCGGTGTCGCTGAAATCCAGGCGTACATACTTGCCGGGCGTGAGCTGGTGATAGGAATTCGTCTCGGCGATTTCCTCCGGGTAAATGGTGACGCGCATCACGCCGCCGGTGCGGTGCATGGCGTGCGAAGCGTTGGTGCCGAGGTTGAGCAGCACCTGGTGGATCTGGCTGGCATCGGCGGTGACCGGCGGGCAGTTGTCCGCGGCGCTGACCTCGATGCGAATCGAGGCTGGCACGGTCGAGCGCAGGAAGCGGCGGGCGTCCTCGACGATCGTCTTCAGGTCGACCGGCACCTTCTTGCTACCGGTCTGCCGGCTGAAGGTGAGGATCTGGTCCACCAGTTCGCGGGCGCGCAGGCTGGCGTCGCGCGAAGCCTCGAGGTACGGCCGTGACTCGTGGTCGGGTCCGAGCCCGTCGAAGGCGAGATCCTGGTAACCGAGGATGCCGGTCAGCAGGTTGTTGAAATCGTGCGCGATGCCGCCGGCGAGCGTGCCGAGCGTCTCCATCTTCTGCGCCTGGAAGAGCTGGCTCTCCAGCTGGCGGCGCATCTCCTCGGCGTCGCGCCGGGCGGTGATGTCCTGGAAGCCGCCGAAGACGCGCGTAACCTTGCCGTTGTTCATTTCGGCCTGGCCGAGGATGCGGATCCACAGGGAGTGGCCGCGGGCAGTGAGGAAGGGCAGCTCGAGGTCGAACGAGGTGCCATCGGCCTTGATGCGGGTGAAGGCCTCGGCCAGCACGGAGCGCGACTCGGGGGGATAGAAGGACGGGCCGTTCTCGCGCGTCGGCACATAGCCGAGCTCGACCTCGTGGATGCGGTAGATCTCGGGGGCCCAGGTGATGCGGCCGGAAGCGACGTCCTCCTCCCAAGCGCCGATCTGCGCGAGGCGGTTCAGCTGCAGCGAGAGCTGCTCGTTGTGGCGGAGTTTCTGCTCAAGGGTCTTGCGCGCCGTGATGTCGGTCTGCGTGCCGACCATGCGCAGCGGCGTGCCGCGGCCGTCGCGGGCGACGATCTTGCCGCGATCCAGCATCCACACCCAGTGGCCATCGGAGTGCCGCATGCGGTACTCGCACTGGTAGTAGGGCGCGTTGCCGTCGAGGTGCTGTTGCAGTGCGAGATCGGCCAGCGCGTGGTCCTCCGGGTGCACCCGCGTGCCCCATTCGAAGCCCGTGGCGGAAAGGTCGCCCGCCGCGAGGCCGAGCATGTCGGCGTAACGCTGGTCGCGGTAGACGCGGTTGTGCAGCATGTCCCAGTCCCAGACGGCGTCGTTGTTGGAACCGACGACGAGGCGCCAGCGCTCCTCGGAGATGCGCAATTGCTCGCGCAGCTCGCGGGCCGTGGTGACGTCGCGGTTGAGGCCGACGAGACGCACCGGGCTGCCGTCGGCCTGGCGGATGAGATAGCTGCGCATCTGCAGGTAGCGGACATTGCCGTCGGGCAGGATGATGCGGTACTCGGGCTCGAGCTGGTCGCGGCGGCCGGCGATGACCTCGTTGAGGTGGTTCTGCACCTCGTTCCAGTCCTCGGGATGCACCCGCTGCCGCCAGGTTTCGATGCCGCCCTGCACCTGGGTCCGCTGCAGCCCGTGGAGCTTCAGCAGGTAGTCGTCCCAGATGAGCTTGTCCCCCTTGAAGTCGTATTCCCACACGCCGTAGCCGGCGGAGGAGACCACGAACTGCAGGCGCTCGCTCAGGCTGCTGAGCTCGCCCTCGCGATCCTTTTCCATGGTCTCGTCGCGCACCAGGCCGACCACGCGGACCAGGCGGCCGTCGGGGTCGAACTGCGGCTGGCCCTGCGCGCGCAGGTGGCGGAGCGTGCCGTCGGGGCGCAGGATGCGGTAGTCGAACACCAGGTTGTCGTCGGCCTCGAGCGTGCTCCAATCGAGGTGCTGCACGCGGCTGAGGTCGTCGGGGTGGATGAGCTTGTGCCAGTCGGCATCACGGCCGCCAAAGTCCGCGGCGGTGAGACCGTGGATGGCGAGCAGGGCGGAGTCCCAGATTTGCACGCCGTTGACCACGTCCCAGTCCCACACGCCGTAGTGCGAACCGCGCAGGGCGAGGCGGTGGCGCTCGTAGAGGAGCTTGAGCTCGTTGGTGCGGGTGGCGACCTCCTGCTGAAGGTGGGCCGCCTGCTGCTGGACGCGCTGGAGCAGGCGGTCGCGTTCCTCCTCGGTGCGCTTTTTGTCCGCATCGATGCGCTGCAGGCGGCGGAGGGAGAAGACCAGCACGCTGATGAGCACGAAGGTCATCGCCACGGTCATGAGCGCGAGCAACTCGCCGCGACTCTCGGCGCTGCCGAGCTGCATGACGTAGAACGCCGGTGCCAGCACGAGGGCGGCGATCAGCAGGCGGCGCCCGATCAGGCCGGTGGCGTTGTCCGACTTGACGAGGTCGGTGAAGCCGGAGTCGAAATGCTCGGCAATGAGGGCGAAGCCGAGGAAAACGGCGGCAATCGAGCCGAGCCCCGAGATGCCCGGCGCAGCCGCGGCGGGGACCAGGAGGCGGGTCAGCAGGCCGAAGAGCGCGAGCGTGATCAGGACGGAGCCGAAAATGGTCGCGGGCCCGAGCCAATCGCGGCGCACCCGCTCCAACTGGAGGAGGCCGAGGCCGGCAAGCACGAGCATGGCGCCATCGGTCAGGCTGGCGCGGACGGGCAGAAGGTTGATCTCAGGCAGGATGCCGGTCAGGCCCAGCATCGCCACCAAGGCGCCGAGCACGTTGCCGGCACGGTAAAGGGCGGGTTGGCCGGACCATTGAAAGAGGGCACCCAGGGCGGCGACGGTGATCCCCATGGCCATTCCCGGACGCAACGGTGGCCACGGCAGGAAGCCGGCCGACCAAGCAGGTCGCCCCGTCAACCACCCCGCCAAGGCGACGGCGGCGCACCCGAGGGCCAGCAGGGCGGAGATCAAGCCGGTCAGGCGGAGGACGGCGTGGGCCCGGGTGGCGCGAACGGGAACGAAAAGTGAGGTAGGGGCCGTCATCGGCGGTGGTCCAGCCAAGCGAAGCGCTTGGGCAAAACCAGTTTATCGGCCGGTGTCGGCGCAAAGTTAAGCTATTTTTACCAGCGCCTCCCGGGGCGGGCCGGCCATCGCAAAAAAATCGCCTCAAGCGGTTACCCGGACGTGACGAAGAGGCGGGTGCAGTCATGAAAACGAAGATCCTCTCCCTCCTTGTATTGGTAATTTCGCTGGGAATGGCCCCTGTGTCGCTCCTGGCCGCCGAAGGTACCGAGCCGCCCGTGCCGGTTCGCACCGTCGCCCCGAAGTTCCCGGACGACATGAAGCGCAATGGCACCTCCGGTCTCGTGACCGTCAGCTGCCTCATCGACGAAAAGGGCAACGTCACCGAGCCGAAGGTCGTCAAGGCCTCGAACGATGCGTTCTCCGAGCCCGCCCTCGAGGCGCTGGCGAAGTGGAAGTTCAAGCCCGCGAAGAAGGACGGCAACGCCGTCGCCGTGCGCGTGAACATCCCCGTCCAGTTCAACGTCGATTAAGCCGGGTTCGTCCCGGCCGGCGTACGTTTTTCCGTCACCCCTCGTACACCCCACCCAATCCCTTCCGCATGCAACTGAGTTCGCTTACGATTGGCCGGCGCATCGCGCTCGGCTTCTGCCTCGTGCTCATCCTCCTCGGCGCCGTCGCCGCCACGGCCTGGATCGCGCTCGGCTCCTCGGGCCGCCGCCTGAGCCTCTATGCCGGTTCCACCGCGGAGACGAACAACGCCGCGGGCGTCGAGTCCGCCATGCTTGGGGTGAAGCTCAGCGTGAACGAGTTCCTCGCCACCGGTTCGGAAGCGAGCGCCAGTTCCTACAAGACGGCCAAGCAGCATCTGGACGGGCAGATCACGATCGCCCTAGGCACCGTCAAGGATTCCGCCCGCACCGCCCAGCTGAACGAGGCCGTCACGCTGCTCGGGCAGTATGACGCCGCCTTCCAGCGCGTCGCCTCCAACACGGGACAGATGGACAGCGTCGTGCGCGACCAGCTGACGCCCAACGGCCAGGCCATCGCCACCGGCCTGGACAAGATCCTGAATGACGCCCGCAAGAACGGCGACATGAACGGCGCCTTCCAGGTCTCCAGCGCCTTGAAGAGCTACTTCGAGTGCAGCAGCCTCGCGAACTCCTACCTCCTCACCTCCAAGGCGGAATACGCCGAGGGCGCCAAGGCCCAGATCAAGGCCGTCACCTCCGCGATCGAGCGCCTGCAAAAGGACCAGGCCGAGCTGGTGAAGCTCGACGAGACGCTGAAGGACGAGGCCAAGGACGCGCTGCTCGTGAAGCTGCACACCGCGGCCCTCAGCTATTCCGCCAGCATCGAGGAGATCATCACCCTCAAGGACCAGCGCACCGCCAGCATCAACAACGAGCTGAACAAAATCGCGCCGCAGTTCACGGCCGCCATCGCCCGCCTCCGCGAGGCCGTCACCACCTTCCAGTCCGGCCTCGGTGAACAGGGCCGCGCCGACCAGGCGCGCAGCGAGACGATCGTGCTCGGTTGCACTATCCTCGCCGGCGTGCTCGGCCTGATCGTCGCCTGGCTGATCATCCGCGGCATCACCCGCCCGATCCTCGCCATCGCCCGCCAGCTCGCCACCGAGTCGGCCCAGACGCACAGCGCCGCCGTGCAGGTTTCGTCCGCCAGCCAGGAAATGGCCGACGGCGCCAGCCGCCAGGCCGCCGCGCTCGAGGAGTCGAGCGCCTCGCTGCACGAGATGGCCAGCATGACCACGCGCAATTCCGAGAGCGCCCAGTCCGCCAAGGGCCTGGCCGCCGAGGCGCGCACCACGGCCGATGCCGGTGCCCGTGACATGACCGCCATGCGCGAGGCCATGAACGCGATCAAGTCCTCCAGCTCCGAAATTTCCAAGATCATCAAGACGATCGACGAGATCGCCTTCCAGACGAACATCCTCGCGCTCAACGCGGCCGTCGAGGCCGCCCGTGCCGGCGAGGCCGGCGCCGGTTTCGCCGTCGTCGCCGAGGAAGTCCGCAGCCTGGCCCAGCGCTCCGCGCAGGCCGCCAAGGAAACCGCCGCGAAGATCGAGGACGCCTCCGCCAAGAGCGAGCAGGGCGGCAGCATCAGCGGCCAGGTCTCCGCCAGCCTCGACAAGATCGTCGAGCGCATCCGCCAGCTCGACGAGATGGTCGGTGGCATCGCCCAGGCCTCCACCGAACAGAGCGAAGGCATCGGCCAGCTCAACCAGGCCGTCGCCGGCATGGACAAGATCACCCAGTCCAACGCCGCGCTGGCGCAGCAGTCCGCGACCTCCGCGGAGGAGATGAAGTCGCAGTCCGCCCAGGTGAAGACCGCCGTCAACGAGCTCCTGAAGATGGTGCAAGGCTTCACCGAGGAGCAGGCGATCGTGTCGCCGGCCCCGCTCGGCAAATCCGCCGTCCCGGCCAAGGCGCCCGTCCGCCGCGAGGTCAAGACCCCGTCCCTGGCTCCCGCCAGCCGCCAGGCCGAGCCGGTGATGATGGATTGGAAGTGAGCGCGCGCCGCGCGCGGTTACGAGTTAGGCGTTATGCGTAGGGCCGGTCTCTGACCGGCCTTTCTTTTTTCCAACTTTGGGCTGAGTCCCTACGCCACGCGATGGCGGAGGGCGGAGGGTTGAGATGACAGATTTTCGATTCTCGAATCCCCGATTCTCAATCTCTTCATCCGGACGAACAAAAAAACGCCCGGCGCGGCAGCACCGGGCGTTGGATGCCGACTAACAAAAAAGTCAGCGGCCGAACGGCGTGCGGCTGCGCGTGCGGCGCGGCAGGCTTTGCGTGCGGAAGGGCAGGGGATCGAAAACCTGGCGCGGGTTGAGCAAGGCGGGGGGCTGGAACAGGATCCGGTCCCACGTGATGTCCCGCACCCGGCGCGACCGGGGTTCGGTCGCAACGCCAGTGAATGGGTAGGGGGAGTTCATACCCTATATAACGGCGCAAAATAGCTGTTCCTTAGCCCGTGGACGTGTGGGGACTCGAAAATTGGGGAAACCCCGGCCGGATTTTCCCGTCCTGTCACCGGGCCACCCATTCTCCGGTGGACTCCCCGCCCCGTCTCTTTCACAAAGGGAGTGAACCGAATTGTTGTCCCCATGTCCTATTGCCATGCCCTGCTTTCATTTACCAGCCATCCGACCCAAAGGATTTGCTGGCGAAGCAGGGCGGTTTGTGAAAAATTACCCGTCATGACCGCCGTCTCCTATCGCGCCATCCTCCTCGCCGGGCTTCTCCCGGCGGCGACGGTGGTTTCCTTGGTCGCAGCGCCTGCTTCCACCCCGGCTTCGACGCCGACGCCGGCGGCAGTTCCGGTCCCGGTGGCGGTCACGAATGGCGACCCCTTGGAAACCCTGGTCAAGGACTCGCCCTTCCTGCCGCAGGCATCGGCCGGCGGCCCGGCGGCCGGACAGAATGGCCCGCTGGAACTGCGGGGGGTCTCCATGGAGCGCGGCAGCTACGTGTTCAGCCTCTTTGACCTGAGTTCGAAGGAATCTTACTGGGTGGGGCTCAATGAAGCGGGCTACCCCTTCACCGCCCGCAGCTACGACCGCACGAGTGACACCCTGACCGTCGAGCAGCAAGGCCGCACCCTGATGCTGACCCTCGCGACTGCCAGGACGATGGCATCAAATCCGGCGGCGATGAACCAGCCGGCGCCGGGAACCCCCGGTGCGCCGACGGCGCCCGGCCTGCCGGGCCAGTCTCCAGGGGTCGGGCCCAACGGCCAGCCTCAACCTGTCGCCGGGGTTTCGCCCACCGGCATCACTCCCGACGAGGCGCAGCGCCTGCAGCGCATCGCCGATGAAATCCGCCGCCGGCGCGCCATCGGGAAAGCGCCTGTGACCACGCCGGCCGCGCCGGCCAATACTCCTACCAAACCGTGAAACCCTTTTCGTCCCATTCCCCGGCGCGCCCCTGGCGTGCCCTTGCCGGCCTGACCCTCATCGAGATCCTGGTGGTGCTCGCCATCATCGGCCTGCTGGTTGGTGTGCTGGTCACCAAGACCGACAAGATTTTCGGCAGCAGCCAGGTCGCAGTGGCCGGCATCTTCGTCCGCGAGTCGTCGAAGATTCCGCTCACGACCTACAAGCACGACCTTGGCGACTACCCCACGACGGCCGAGGGCCTGCAAGCCCTCGTCGTCGCGCCGCCCAGCCGCGCCGAGCGCTGGCGCGGTCCTTACATTGAGGCGCCGGGCGGCAAGCTGTCGCCCGATCCTTGGGGCGAGCCTTATCAGTACCGCTTCCCCGGCACGAAGAACCCGGGTGGTTACGACCTGTATTCCAAGGGACCCGATCACCAGGCCGACACGCCCGACGACATCGGCAACTGGTAGTCCCGGCCGGCCATGGCGATGAACGCGCGACCTGGCCTGCGGCGCGGCACCGGCTTCACGCTCGTGGAGGTGCTGCTCGTATTGGCGCTGCTCGCCCTGATCGGCATGGTGCTTCTCCCGGCGGCGGGCGGCCTGCTGCCGAAATCCGGCGGCGGCTGGGAAGACAATGTCGCCGAAGCCCTCCAATTGGTGCGGCGCGAGGCGGTCGTCAGCGGTCGCGAGCTGAGCCTGCGTTTCGACCCGGAGAAGCGCTGCTTCACCTGGGGTGGCGGCGCGAGCAAGCCGCTCGTGCCCGCGGACACCAAGCTCACGGTGGAGTTTCTGCGCGCCGCGAGCTCCGGCTCCAGCTCCGTCCTGATCGGCGGCCAGCTGGTCGAGACCACGGTTGTGCCGGTCCTGCGCTTCTATCCCGACGGTACCTGTGACCCGGTGCGCGTCCAGCTGCGGGCCCCCGACGCCGTGCCCCGGGTGTTGACGATCGATCCCTGGACCTGCGCGCCCGGCCTGGAGGTGAAGAAGTGAAACCTGCAAAAAACAGTCTTCACCCGGCGGCATTGAGTTTCAGGTCTCAGGTTTCGGGTTTCAGGTTTCGCTCCCCTGCCTTCACGCTGGTCGAGGTGCTCGTCAGCATCGCCATCTTCGCCCTCGCCGCCGTCGTGCTGGGCTCGGCGTACATCAACGTGCTCAGCGGCTACCAGCGCATGCGCAGCAGCTCGCAGGACGAGAGTGACGTGGCTTTTGTGCGGGCAACCGTCCTGGCGGAGCCCAAGCTCGAGGTGGTGGAGAAGGGCGGCGACATGCGCCGGGCCGACAACACCGCGGTGCATTGGAAGGCGGACGTCGAGCCGACCAATCGCGCGGATCTTTTTCACGTGACGATCGAGTGCGAACTGCCGGGCGTCGGCTCCAAGCCCAACCACAAGGTGAGCGATAGTTTCCTGGTATTGCGCCCGACCTGGTCCGATCCGGCCGAGCGGGAGAAACTGCGCGCGAAGTTCCGCGAGGAACTGGCCAAGACCAAAGTCCAGAAATGATTGCCCGCCTCCATTTGCCTGGAATGGGTCGCCGCCGGCGCGCGGGTCTGACGCTGGTCGAAGTGCTGCTCGCCCTGGCCCTGCTTTCCGTGCTGCTGCTTTCGCTGAGCCAGTTCTTGCTCTCGATGGGCGAGCTCTGGGGACGCAACCGCCGGCAGCGGTTGTTCGAGCAGCATGTCCGCGCGGTGTCCCGCTATGTCGAGGACACGCTGCACCGCGCCGCCATCGCTCCCGCGGGCGGGCGCGGTTTGCGCATGGCGCCCGGCAAGGTGGCGCCGCTCCAGAACACGATACTGCTGAACTTCGATCTGGCGGCCGGCGACCGGCTGCTGCCCTGGACAAAGGGACCGCTACCGGACGTGGTGTGCATGGTTGCCGTGGACCGGGACCGGGGCCTGATCTTCTACTGGCAATCCCGCTGGGAAGTCGGGTTCGAGACCACGCCGCCACGGCAGCTCGTGGTGTCACCGCTCGTGACCCGGGTGGACTACGACTATTACAACACCGACACCAACGCGTTCACCACGTCCAACACGCCATTGCCGGAAAAGGACGGGAAGACGCCGCTGCCCGCGCGCATGCGGCTGCATTTTCAGCTGGAGAAATGGTCGGCGGACACCGTGGTGCGCGTGCCGGCGGCCAGCGCGGCCCTGCCCGCATTCTGAACCATGACCACCTTTGCGTCCATGACCGCCAATTCGACCGGGTTCATCACCACGGATTGCCCCGATGGAAACGGATCAATCCAGATGATCCGTCACTATCCGTGAAATCCGCGGTCAATAAACTTTACGATTCCTTATGAGTTCCCGAGTGCACAATTCCAGCTTCAGCCGCCGCGGCTCGGTGGTGGTCATTGTGCTCGCGATGGTCATGCTGGCGGCGTTCTTCCTGTCGCGCTTCATCGAGCGGGCGATGACGGAGATGCTGGTGGAGATGCGGGCGCGGCACGCGACGCAACTGCGGGGCGAGGCGTATTCCGCGCTCGAGGCCACGCTGGCCGTGATGGCCGACTACCAGGCGGAGGACGGCGGGCTGTTCTCGCCGGCCCAGGGTTGGGGCGACCCGCTCTCGGTGGTGGACTACACGCCGCCCGCCGGCACGCATGTCGACGTGGAATTCATCGACGAGAGCGGCAAGCTCTCGCTGCCGCGGCTCGACGAGCCGGCCCTCGAGGAACTGGCCCGGTTTCTGGACCTCAAGGATATCGACGCGGCCCGCTTCGCCGATGCTTTCCTCGCCTGGACGCGTCCGAACCACGTGACGGCGCATTACGAGACCGACCCGCGCAACTACGAGTTTGCCGATCCGCCGCACAAGGCGCCGGTGCGGCCGATCGAATCCTTTGAGGAACTCGCCTCGGTGGCGGTCGTGCGCGACTTTCTCTACGATGCCGACGGCCGGCCCACGGAGCGCTGGGAACGTCTCAAGCAGGCCGTGTCGCTGTACGATTTCCCGTCCGCCAATCTCAACGGCGCGTCCGAGGAGGCACTGATCCTGGCCGGACTCGATGTCACCCAAGCCGGGCAGATCCTGGACTTCAACGCCGGCAAGGGCCGCCGCGCCTCCGATCCGCCGCAGTATTTCCGCAACGTGGCCGACGTCCAAACCCTGCTGGGGTCCGCGATTTCGCTGCCGGGCTTCGCGACCTCCGTGCAATGCCTGCGCATCCGGGTGACCGCGCGCGAGGGCACAACGGCGTTGCACCTGGAGGCGGTGGTGACGGCCACCTCGGCCAACAAGCGGCTGCAACAGGCCCAGCAGGGAGCGGCCGACCAGGTGGCGAACCAAGCGCGTCAAACGACGGCCGGCCCTGCACCCTTGCAATATCCCTTTACCGTGCTTGCCCTTGATGAAAGCATCGAGTTGCAAGCTGCACCGCCCCCATGATCCAGGATACACCCAAAGAGCCCATCGTCCTCATTCCCGCGGACCGCTTTTTCCTGCAGCTCGTCCCGCTGGAGAGCGGGGCACCGGCATCAGACCAGGTGGCGCTCGCGTTGGAGGGGCTGTCGCCCTTCCCGCTGGTCCAGATGTACCATGGCTTTGTGGCGGACACCGCGGGGACACGCGCATTGGCATTTGCCTGCTATCGCCGGCGTTTCACCGCCGAGGAACAGGCCGGCTGGCCCGAGGCCGCGGCGGTGGTCCCCGATATTGTCGCTTTGCTCGGTCCGGCCCCGTCCGCGCCAACTGTTGTGGTCCATGTGGCGCCCGGTCAGTTGCTCGGCGCGGCTTGGGACGGCCGGCGGACCCTGCCGGTGGCGGTGCGGGCCCAGGTCCCGCTGGGGGATGCCGCGGCCGCCGAGGGGGCGCTGGTGGAGGAATTGAAGCGGGCCGCGTCGCTGGATGCGCCCAAAGTCAGCCGGATTGAGGGCCCGATCACCGCGGAGTGGAACGATCGCGCCGAGGCGGCCTTCCGCGTTGAGAAAAGCGAAACCCTGCGGTTGACGCCAGTCGCGCTGGCCGGCGCCGATATTCGCGACAAATCATTTCTCGAGGAGAAGCAGTTCCGCCGGAAACAGGATCGCCGCTGGTGGGGCGCGGCCGTGGCAGCCGTGGCGGTGCTGGCCGTGGCGCTGCTGATTGACCTGACTGCAGGCGGATACGCCCTGTGGAATCGCCGCGATCAATCCGCCCTGGCGGCGCACGCCGGCGAGGTGAAGAGCATCGAGACGGCGCAGACCATGGCCATGCGCATCGAGCAACTGTCCGTCCGCCAGCAGCGTCCGCTCGAGTGGCTGTCCGCGATCGGCACGGCCCGCCCGCGCTCCGTCCAGTTCACGCGGGTGGTCGGCCGCAACGACCGCACCTTGGAAATCGAGGCGCAGACCACCAACGCCAACGATGTCGGCGTCTTTGAAGCGGCCTTGCGGAAGCTGCCCAATCTCGATCACGTCGAAATCCGCGACCTGCGCGCCCGCGAGGGCATGACGAGCTTTGTGGTGGCGCTGGCCTTCAAACCGGCGCCCGCGACCGCGACCGGCGGGGAGGGCCAGCCATGAAGCGCTTCTTTCTCGCCCGTTCCCTGCGCGAGCGCGCCCTGCTGCTGACCTTTGTGTTTGCCGCCGCCATCGTCTGGTTGTTCTCGGCGGCTGAGCGCCTGTCCGGCCAGGTACGCTCCCACCGCCAGGCGGTGATTGAGCAGGCTGCCCAGAAGCTCTGGCTCGACAGCAAGGCCGAGATCGAGGCCCGCGCCGAGCACGCCGCCGCGAGCCTCGTACCCGCCAGCACGCTCGACGCGACGCGCCTCGTGGGCGAGGTGTCCGCCATCGCCGCGCGCGCCGGCTTGTCGCCCGTCGTCGAGTCGCCGCGCACGCAGCATGCGGACCAGTTCTCCTACCACACCGTCCAGGTCGGCTTCCGCCGCGCCAACCTGCCCGCGCTGATCAAATTCTACCGCGAACTCTCCCAGCGCGCGCCCTACCTCGCGCTTGAGGAATGCGCGCTCTCCGCCACCCGCGCCAATCCCGCCGAACTCGACGCCCAGTTCACGATCTTCTCGGTGGAGGTCGCGAAATAGCGGAGCGGCGCGAAAATAGTTCGCATGCTGGAGGGTTGGGCTCCGGCCCAACCGGTCGGGCGGGAGCCCGACCCTCCAACCTTCACCCAGCCCTGCTTACGCTTACCCGCGGCGGATTTCGGAACCCTTGAAGCGGATGATGGTGCGGTAGACCTTCTTCACGCGGCAATTGATCTTGCCCGTGGCCAGGTCGACCGACTCCGGCACCTCGATGCGGTGCACGTCGACGACGGCGTGGTAGCCGCGCTCCGAAAAGATGTCGATGAACATGGCCAGCGCATCCGACTCGCTGAGGACGGGATCCTCGCTGTTGATGTTGGCGTGGCCGGAGAGCGCGTGCCGCATGACGATCGGCATGATCTTCTTGTCGATCAGGTTCACCACGCGCTGGAACAGTTCGGGCTGGTTGAGCTCGTAGCTGTCGAGCCGCTTCACCAGCTCCTGGCGGGCGTGGACCACGATCTCGCTCGCGAGTGGCAGCGTGCGCAGCCGGTCGTAGGTGCGCGGGTCGAGTTCGAGCGAGCTCTGGTACTCGAGTTCGCCGACGATGTTCAGCTCCACCTCGGCGATCGGCCCCTGGGCGTTGATCAGGTGGTAGTGGAAGATGTCCTTCAGGGAGAGCAGGGCGTCCCACGTCTGCTCCTTGAACACGCGGTAGCGGCGGCGGGCGAGCTTCTCGTCGAAGTCGGTCGCGCGCTCCTCCAGCAGCGTGCCGTGGCCGGTGCGCTTGACTTCCTCGTTGTGCATCCGCGCGTCGCGGCCGCGCTTGAGCTGGCGGGCGACGCTCTCCTTCTCGTCGACGAAGAGCACGACGATCTGGATGACGGGCTGGCGGAAATGGATCGCGAGCGGCGTGCCGTAGAACTCGCGCCACAGCTGCGTCATCTTCTCGTAAAGCATCTTGAGGCACTCGACCTGCACCTCGGTGCGCGGGAAGCCGTCGAGGATGGCGCCGTCGCGGTACTCGGGCTTGAGCAGCTGGCGGAGCAGCACGGCCAGCACCTCGCGGTCGCCGATCATGTTGCCGGCATCCTTCACCCGCTTCATTTCCGGCGTGTCGAGCAACGCGCTCATCACGATCGGCGTGCACGTGAGGCCGCGGGTGCGCGAGATGAACGCCGTGTGCGTGCCCTTGCCGGAGCCGGGCGCGCCGCCGAGGAGGATGATCTCCTTCGGGAAACGGAGGTGCTCGCGGCCGAAGTGCGCCTCGAGATCCTCCCAGATGGGGTTAAAGATCACGGCGGCATCCTTGATCTCAAGGTCCAGCGAGGGGGTGGGGGCGACCGGCGTCGATTTGCCGTTGGCGGGTTCCATTTGGGAGGGCGTCACTAAAGAGGAGCCCGGGTGCGAGGCGACAAAAAATGATTTCGTCCTGTCCGACTTTTCCCGCGCCCGGTGCCCGCCGGACCGCGTCCCACCCGCGGCTTATGACTTGCGCCGGATGACCTGCGGCGCGGTCTCCAGCTGGCCGCGGGTGACGCCGAGCTGGTTGATGAGCTTGAACTCGCGCCACAGCTCGGCGCCGGAGATCTCGCCGCGCAGGAGCTGGCGGTAGCGGCCGACCGTGAGCTGCAGCTCGTCGGCGTCCTCGTTGAGAAACTCGATGCGGAAGGAGCGGGCGCCGAGCGCGACCATGCGGTCGGCGAATTCCGCGCCGGTCTGGGCGCGGGAGTTGTAGACGGTGTTGCGGCAGCCGGCGTCGGCCTTGAGCGGGTGTTCGGCGCCGATGCGGTCGCGCAGGCGCACGTCGTGCCGGTCGCAGGGCCGGCCGCAGTTGCGGTAGTCGGTGCCCTCGGAAAGGAACGCACAGAACACGCAGTGCTCCATGTGAAACATCGGCATGTGCTGGTGCAGCGTGATGTCGAACCAGGCGCCGGGCGCGCCCTGCAGCAGGGCCTCGAGCTGGGCCACGTTCAGGTCGTACGAGGCGGTGACGCGCTCCAGGCCGTGGCGCTCGAGGTAGTACTGGGCCGTGAGCGGATTGGCCACGTTGAGCGAGAAATCGCCGCGGCGGCGTTTGCCGGCGAACCACTGGAGGTGGTCGTAGTTGCGCACGAGGTAACCGTCGGCCTCGCACGACAGCACCTGATTGAGGATCCATTCCTCGCCGGGCTTGAAGATGCGCGGGGGAACCACCCAGATGCTGGATTGCGGTGTGGCGGCCTCGGTGGCCTGGAGTTCGCGAAACCGTTTGACCGCGTCGCGGTACTTTTTGGGATCCTCGAATTCGCAGTAGATGGTGCGAGCGCCGGCGGCCCAAGCGGCGTCGAGCTGGCGAAGGTGACGGATCACCACGATCAGTTCGGGCTCCGCTTGGCTTGCTGGAGGACCCACCTCCCGGTGGGCCGCGGCCGGTCGGGAGACCGGCCCTCCATTGGACAAATTCATCATCCACCGCTTCGGCTCCGCGCGCTGGCGTTCGATTTCGGTCACCACGGTGCGGCGCAGCTCGTTGAGCTCGCTGATGGCGAGGATCACGTCGCCTTCGAGATGGTTGCCGAGCTGGCCGAGCTCGAACGGCGTACCGCCGAGGCGGCCCAGTTGGTCGCGCAGGCGGTCGGCGGAGAGAGGCTGCTTCAGCGCCGCCGCGAGCGGCGTGGAGGACGCGGCACGGGCGACATGACCTTCCTCATCGCGGGCAAACAGCGTCAGCGGAACCCCGGCATGTCCATGCACTTCGAGGTGGAGCGGGCGGCGGAAGCGGATCTGGTCGCCCTCGTAAGACTGGCGCAGGCGCCGGTCCAGCTCGGGGTCGTTGGTTTTCCAGACCAGGTTGCCGGCCTGTACACGACCGAAGTCGATGTCGCCGCGACCGAAGCGCAGCACGGTTTCGCCGTTCTTGGTCTCGACTTGGTAGACGCGGCCGCCCTGCTCCTTTTCATCGGGCCGGCCGGCATCGAACACGAGGCCGTCACCCGGCTTGAGCGGTCCGGCGAGAGTGAGGCTGACGTAGTCGCGTCCCACACGCGCGACTTCGCCGAGAAAGACGCCGCGCTTCGTGCCGAAGCGCGCGTGGGCGAGTTCCTGATTGTTGATGCCGCGAAACCAGCCGGTGTAGAGCCCGCGGGAGAAGCCCATCTCGAGATCGTAGCGGGCCGTGGCAGGGTCGAACGCGGGCGCCGGGCCTGGTCGTTCATTTTCCATCGTCTGCATCGCCGCATCCACGGCGCGGCGATAGACGCGCGTGATGTTGGCGACGTACTCCGGGCTCTTCAGGCGGCCCTCGATCTTCAGGGAGGAGACGCCGGCGCGGATAAGGTCGGGCAGCACCTCGAGGCCGGCGAGGTCCTGCGGGCTGAGCAGGTAGCGGCGGTCGCCGAGGTCGACCTTGGCGCCATCGGAGATGAGCTCGTAGGGCATGCGGCAGGCCTGGGCGCATTCGCCGCGATTCGCCGAGCGGCCGCCGAGCGATTCGCTGGTCAGGCACTGGCCGGAGTAGGCGACGCACAACGCACCGTGGACGAAGGTCTCGAGCGGCAGCGGCACGGCCGCGTCTTTCTGCGCATCGCGGATGGCGGCGATTTCCTTCAGGGAATTCTCGCGGGCCAGCACGACGAGGTTCGCGCCGAGCTCGCGCGCGAAGTCGACGCCGGCGGAGCTCGTCACCGTCATTTGCGTCGAGGTGTGGATCGGGAAGTCGGGCGAGATCGAGCGGATGAGCCGGCAGATGCCGACGTCCTGCACGATGGCGGCGTCGACGCCAGCCGCGATGATGGCGCGCAGGTACTGGGCCGCCGCCTCCAGTTCGTCGGCAAAAACCAAGGTATTGAAAGTCACGTAACCGCGCACCCCGCGTCCGTGCAGGAAGGCCATCAGGCGGGGCAAGTCGGCCACCGTGAAGTTGTGGGCGCGCATGCGCGCGTTGAACCGCTCCAGGCCGAAGTAAATGGCGTCGGCGCCGTTTTCGACGGCCGCGCGGGCGCAATCCCAGTCGCCCGCCGGCGCCAGCACCTCCGGTCGCGTGGCGACAGGAGCGGGGGACATGATCGGGGGGGAAGTCGGAGCGGACATGGGAGGTGGAGCTTCCGGCAGATTTCGGCGCGGTGCAAACTCAGGTTCTGGCGGCCGCGGGTTTGATGGGCGGGTTGGTGATCGTGCTGGAGGCGATCGGACCGACCACCGCGCGGGCCACGTCGGCGAAGATCTGGGCGCCGGGTCCGAGGTGGCGACGGCGATGGCGCACGAGGGCGATGTCGCGCGACGGCTGCACGAGGCCGCTGAATTTCCGGAAAATGAGGCCCTCCGGGTCGGTGGCGCTGCGGGCGCTCTTGGGCAGGACCGTGATGCCGAGCCCCATTGCGGTGAGGGACTTGGCGGTGGAGAGCTGGCCGCAGCGGTGGCTGATGCGCGGCTCGAAGTCGGCATCGCCGGCATAACGCTGGATCTGGAGAGTCAGGGTGGACGCTTCACCGAGGAGGATGAAGCTCTCCTCACGGAGTGACGCGAAGGTCAGTTGCTCGGCCTTGGCGAGGGGGTGGCTCGCGCTCATCGCGACCCAGAGCGGCTCACTATAAAGCTTCTCGATGTGCAGGCGGGGCTCGTTGAAGGGGAGGGAGATCAGGGCCCAGTCAAGGCGGCCTTCGAGGACTGACTCAGCTAGCGGTCGGCGAAAGTCTTCCTGGGTATGGACATCCAGCAGGATGTCGTTGGCGCGGCAGTGCGCGATAAGCGCGGGGAAGAAGAAGGGCGCGACGGTGGGAATGGCGCCGACCGTGACTTTTGGACCGAGCGCAGTGCTTTCCTTCAGATCATGAAGGGTTTGGTCGACATCGCCCAAGATCCGCCGAGCTCCTTCCAGCAGGGTTTTGCCCGATTCCGTAAGGACGGCCTTGCGGCCGAGGCGGTGGAAAAGCTGCTGCCCGAGCTCCTCTTCGAGGTTGAGGATCTGCTGGCTAAGCGATGGCTGGGAGACAAACGAGCGCGCGGCGGCCTTTGTAAAATTGCCTGTCTCAGCGACTGCCAAGAAGTAACGAAGTTGGTAGAGCTCCATAGCTAAAAACTATGGTTACCATAGAATCTAAGTATTTAGGCTATTGCAAGAATTGTCGTATACTCCGGCAGTCGCTCAAACAGCGGCCCAAGCAAAACCAAAGAAGGAATCAAATTTATGAAGACGAACATCATCCAAACCATCACGACCTCCATCGCCACCGGCTTCGTCGTCGGCTTCGGCGCCACGAAGGTCAGCGGCGACTCCATCACGGGCATCGCGGTGGCCATTGGTTACCTGGCGGTCCTCGCGGTCCTCGCGGTAGCCACCGCGGACTACCGTTCGGCTCCGAAGGCCTACTTCGCGACCACGCTGGTCACGAGCCACTTTCAGGGCACGGTACCGGCCGCGATGGCCCTTCGCACCCCGCGTGCGAAGCCGACCCGTCTGGCGGCCTAAAGGCCAAGCGCTTTATTCAGTCGTTGGTGTGTAACAGAGCCCGGGGCGAACCCCCGGGCTCTTTTAATGTCTGCATCCGACCGCTCGCCGGCATTATTCAGACAAACTTTCCGGTCCGTGACGCTCTTTAGCCAACAACCTGAACCCCACGGCATGGAGCGCCCGCATGGAAACGAAACCTGGAAAGAGTGGATTGGAGCCCACGGGCCGCGCCTGTTGCTGTGCGCCCGCCAGTGGACCCGATCGCTCGCCGACGCCGAGGATGTGCTCCAGGAGGCCTTCGTCCGTTTCTGGCGCCACCAGCGCGACCTGCCGGGCGACCCACAGGCGTTGTTGCTGGTCTCGATCCGACGCGCCGCCCTCGACCTGGCGCGCCGCAACGACCGCCGCCTGGCCCGCGAGCAACGCGCCGACGGCGGGCTGGAGGAAACGGTCACCCTTTTCGCCCGCCTCCCCGGCGAGGGCGACGAGCGCCGCCAGGAAATCGAAGCCGCGCTCGGGCGCCTGCCCGACGAGCAGCGCGAGGTGCTGGTCCTCAAGATCTGGCAGGAACTCAGGTTCGAACAGATCGGCGAGCTGCTCGGTATTTCACCCAACACCGCGGCGTCGCGCTACCGCTATGCGCTGACCGCGCTGCGCACCCAACTGGAGCCCCTTTGCCATGGATGAAAGCCTGCAGGAACTCGAAAACGAATTGAAGCGACTCCGTCCGCAGTCGCTGCCGGATCCGCTGTTGCAGCGGCTGGAGCGCGAGCTCGGCGCCGTCCAGGCCCCGCGCCGCTACACGACCGCCACCAGCCTGCGCTCGTGGAAATGGGCCGGCTGGTCCCTCGCCGGCGCAGCGATGGTGGCACTCGGGGTTTTCGCCGTCAGCCTTTCCCGGACCGGAACCGCCACGCGGGCGGCTCACGGCGCCCCCGTCGTGGCCGCGACCTCCCATCCGTCTCCCGTTGCGAACCGCTACGAACCCGTGCGCGCCAGCTCGGTGCTCTATGAACTGAAGGACGACGGCGCGACCTACCTGCCCGACCAGACCCCGGGCCGCCAGGTTCGCTACCGCTACGTCGACACCTACACGTGGAAGAATCCCGCCACGAAGGCGTCACTCAAATGGAGCGTGCCGCGCGATGAAGTGCGCCTTGTTCAAGCCAGCCTCGATTAACTTTTCCCCATGAAATATCCGATCATCACCCGAATCATCCCCGCTTTGCTGCTCGCGACCACGGCTCTGGCCGAAAACGAGCCGCCGAAGAAAGAGATCAAGAAAGAGATCGTCATCCGCCACGGCGGTGACGCCGGCCCCATGCATTTCACCGCGGAGCTCGAGAAGGAGACGGTCGCCTTTCTCGGCGTCGAGACCATGCCCGTCGGTCGCACCGTTGCCGTCCAGCTCGGCCTGCCCCGCGACACCGGACTGGTGGTGCGCCGCGTTTCCGAAGGCAGCCCGGCGGCTGGGCTGCTGCAGGAGCATGACATCCTGACCAAGCTCGACGATCAGATCCTGATCGACATGCACCAGCTCAGCGTGCTCGTGCGCAGCCGCAAGGCGGGCGAGGAGGTCAAGCTGACCTTCATGCGCGGCGGCAAGGAGACCACCGCCAAGGCCAAGCTCGGCGAGCACGAGGTGCCGAAGCTGGCGGGCGACATGCCGATGTCGGGCAGCATCAACATCGGCCCCGGCATGGACGCATTCTTCCAACACGGCGTGGGACCCGGTTTCCCGGAGCTGGCCGGACCCGAGGCAGGCGATGTCATGCGGGTGATCGGCGGCGATCGCATGCATTGGTTCGCCAAGCCGCGCGTCCACGTCTTCAAGCGCGAAGGCGGCAAGGGTTCGACGATCCTCGACCTGCCCGGCGCCAACTTTTCCTACTCCGACGACCAGGGCAGCATCGAGGTGAACAACAACGACGGAAAGCGGGACATCACGGTCAAGAATCCGAAAGGTGATGTTACCTTCCAGGGACCGCTCAACACCCCCGAGGACCACCAGAAGCTGCCGCCGGAAGTCATGGCCCGCCTCAATGCCATCGGCGGCGCGGACATGGACGACGATGACGGCGGCCTGGAGGTCGAGACGAAGATGCTGCCACCGGGGACGAAGACCCGCCGGGTGCTGCCGCCTCCGCCCGCGCCGGAAGCCGGGATGCGGTCGCTCTAAAAAAATTGGCGCGGGCAATCCCGCGCCAGTGTGTGTGCAATCCAGTCGGGGTCGCCTGCGGGCGACCCCGATTATTTTCAGGAGGCCGCCTGCCCCTCGGGCGCCGGGCGCTTGAGAATCGCGGCGAGGATGAGGGAGAGCACCAAGCCGATGACGACGCCCATGACGACGGTGAAGATGGCCGCACCGACCGGCCCCATCATCGCGCGGGTGAAGCCTTCCGCCTGTTCCATCTGGGCGGCGCTCATGCCGGCCTTCTCCCACTTGAGCTTGATGAGCTCCATCTGGTAGTCGACGAACTGCGTGTTCACAAACTTCAGGTGGATGAAGTTATACACGGCACTCATGAGGCTGGAAAAGAGCGAGATGAGGACGCCCGCACCGAGCGCCTTGCCGTAGCTGATGTATTTGCCCGGCGATTCCTCGCGGACGGCTTTGATGCCAAGATACAGGATCACGATCATCAAGACCAAGCCCAGCCAGCCGGCATGCTGCCCGACGGCCAGCTTTTCCGTTTCGTAGCCTGTGAAGTACAGGAGCAGTCGCATGACTGCCCCGCAGATGGTCATTGCCAGCGCGTAGGTGAATTTTGTGCCCATGTCCCGGATTTGGGACGATCAGGCCGCCCGGCTCAACGCCCGAATGACGGACGGCCTGCGCGCGGGATGGGCGGCATCAGCTGTTATCGCCGTCCAGCACCCGGCCCAAACCGCCGAGGATCGAGCCTTCCTCGCGGCCGCCCCGGCCCGTGCGGGGCGCAGCCGCGATGATGCGGCCGGCGAGGCGTGAGAAGGGGAGCGACTGCAGCCATATCTTGCCCGGGCCGCGGAGCGTGGCGAAGAACAAGCCCTCGCCACCGAAGAGCGCCGTCTTGATGCCGCCGACGAACTGGATGTCGTAGTCAACGCTTGGCTGGAAGCCGACGATGCAACCCGTGTCCACGCGAAGCGTTTCGCCCGGGGCGAGCGTGCGTTCGAGCAGTGTGCCGCCGGCGTGGATGAAGGCCCAGCCGTCGCCGTTGAGCCGCTGCATGATGAAGCCCTCGCCGCCGAACAGGCCCGCGCCGAGGCGCTTTTGGAAGGCGATGCCGACGCTGACCCCCTTGGCGGCGCAGAGGAACGAGTCCTTTTGCACGATCAGTTCGCCGCCGAGGGTGGCGAGGTGCATCGGGAGAATCTTGCCCGGGTAGGGCGCACCGAAGGCGACCTTCTTCTTCCCGGCGCCCTGGTTGTGAAACACGGTCATGAAGAGCGACTCGCCCGTGAGCAGGCGCTTGCCGGCGCCGAGCAGCGCGCCCATGAAGCCGGCGTTGGCCTGGGAGCCGTCGCCGAAGATCGTCTCCATCGCGATACCGTCGTCCATGTACATCATGCCACCGGCCTCGGCCACGACCGCCTCGCGCGGGTCGAGCTCGACCTCGACGAACTGCATGTCGTCGCCGTGGATGTGGTAGTCAATTTCGTGCATTGCATTCATAGTGGGGAAAGAACCCGCATCATTGCAGGAAAGTTTCGGTGCCTCAGCAGGAATCACGGGGCTTGAGTGTAACGAGCGTCGCGCCCCAGCCGCCGGAATGTTCGTCGCCCGACGCGAAGCCAGCGACGAGCGGCGAGCGACGCAGGCGCGCGTGCACGAGCGCCCGCAGCGTGCCGGTGCCTTTGCCGTGGATCACGCGTACGTGGCGCAGATCGCGACGCCGGCATTCGGCGAGGTAGTGGTCGAGCAGATCGCCGGCTTCCTCGGGACGGAACGTGTGCAGATCCAGTTCGCCAGTGATCGGGATCTCCACGGGCTCGTCGGGCTCGTCGCTGGACATGCAGGCATGCTTGGCGCGGCGAACCATCAGGCGACAAAAAACCCGCCCTCTGCAGAGCGGGTTTTTGCACACACACCTAACTGACGAGGATATGATTGCAGGTGAGATGCCAACCTCGGGCCGTGTACGTAAGAAGCTTATGGCTAATGAGAAAAACTATTATTGGCATTTTCCGCCTCAACCGAAAAGTGGCCAAGTGACCCGAAGCTGAAATCACCGCTTCCCAAGATTGGGACGAATCGAGCCAGTCACCATGACCATGACCAACGGCGGTCGCCGGTTGCTGGAGTTCCGGGCCGGCCGGGTGCATACCGGGTGCACAGCTTCCGAATTCCATGCTCACTCTCGAAAACATCACCAAGCGCTATGGCGCCCTGACTGCCCTCGACGGCGTCTCCCTCCAGATCGAACGCGGCGAATGTTTCGGCCTGCTCGGGCCCAACGGCGCGGGCAAGTCGACCCTCATGTCCCTGGTCGCCGGCCTGCGTGCGCCGGATGCAGGCCGGCTCGCGCTGGACGGCCAGCCGCTCGACGCCGCGCATCCCGCGGTGCGTGTGCAACTGGGCTTGGTGCCCCAGCACATCGCGCTCTATCCGCGGCTGAGCGCCGAGCAGAATCTCCGCGTCTTCGGTGAGCTCTACGGCCTCGGCGGGGCTCTCTTGCGCGAGCGGATCACCGAGGGTCTCGAGGCGGTGCAGCTGGCCGACCGCCGGCACGACCTCGTCCAGTCCTTCTCCGGCGGCATGCAGCGCCGACTCAACATGGTGGCGTCGCTGCTGCACCGGCCGCAACTGCTGCTGTGCGACGAACCGACGGTCGGCGTCGACCCGCAGTCGCGCAACGCGATCTTCGAGCTCCTCGAGCAGCGGAACCGCGAGGGGCTCACGATCATCTACTCGACGCACTACATGGAGGAGGCGACGCGCCTGTGCTCGCGCATCGGCATCATCGACCACGGGCGGATCCATGCGCTCGGCACGCTCGACGAGCTGTTGCTGCGGCTGCCCTTCGAGGAGGAAATCCGTTTCCCGATCGAGGCGGACACCGGTCCTTTGGTGCGCGAACTCGCGGCGAGCGGCACCGTGACGGAGGCCGGTGATTTCTACCAATTCCGTCCCGGCGCCGGCTACCGGCTCTCGGGGTTCTACGCGCTCACCGAATCGCTCGGTTTGCCTGCGCGGCTCTTCACCAGCCAGCGCCCCACACTTGAGGCGCTTTTCCTCCACCTCACGGGTCGTCAACTTCGCGAATAAATTCCCGCCATGCGCACCATCCTCACGCTCGTCCGCAAGGACTTCATCAATTTCTTCCGCAACAAGGCGGCCGTCTCCCTCACCTTCGCCGTGCCGTTTGCGCTGATCTGGCTGTTTGGCCAGGTGTTCGGGATCAACCGCACCGATAGCGGCCCCAGCGGGATCCCGCTGGCGGTCGTCAACGCGAGCACCAACCCCGCGGCGGGGCGCCTGGTCGAGGCACTCCGCAAGGAGCAGGCCTTCAAGCTGGTGACCGCCCGGAAGAATGCCGACGGCACGGAGCGCCCGCTGCGCGAGGAGGACCTCGCGCCGCTGATGCACGCCAACACCTTTCGCTTCGCGCTCGTGATTCCCGCGGATCTGTTCCGCGACGACCGGCTGGGGCTGCACCTGAAGATCTACACGAATCCCCGCAACGAGATCGAAACCCAGCTCGTGAACGGCATCCTGCAAAAGACGATTTTCTCCAATGTGCCGCAGTTGCTCGGCCAATCGCTGCTGGCGCGGGGACGGGGCTACGTCGGAGCGGAAAGGATGGACCGTTTCAACCAGGTCGTCGCCGACAACGTCGCGCACACCTTCGGGGGTGATGCGGCCGCGATCCGGCAACAGATCGAGCAGGGCAATCTCGGTGGCGGCCTGCTCGCCGGGGCGCCGGGCGGCGGCGAAGTTGCCGCGGATCCGCTCGGCCAGCTGATTCGCGTCGAGAGCATCCAAGTCGCCGGGCAGGACGTGAAATCGCCGGCGGCCACGCGCATCGTCG
>Ga0247757_10000824_pt1 | contig 23784 bp, 20 predicted proteins | sample UWRJL126311R4_FD_180929 | JGI IMG/M metagenome (GOLD analysis project Ga0247757, IMG submission 180929) | Plant litter microbial communities from Arlington Agricultural Research Station in Wisconsin, United States - UWRJ-L126-311R-4 | ecosystem: Environmental > Terrestrial > Plant litter >...
CATTTCGATACTGCTGGAAAATAAGCTTTCTCGCAGAAAAGCACCAGTAGTGTAATGTTCCTTCTGGTTGAGCTCGAGTCGACATAGATCGACGGTACTATGGTAACATTGATGTCTGTGTCTCCTGACTTCATGCAGTTAACATTTGATTTAGTGTCATACTATTCTAGGGCGAGCTGGTTTGGTGTATAATCTTACAATCACGGTCTCCCTATCAATTCTTAACGAAATACTCACCCATTGAAAGATTGTACTGAATGGGCAGATGCTTGACACTCCACTACTTTTGCATGATAATATCTAACACAAAGATGTACTTAGCGAGTGTAAGATAAGTGAGTTGTGCTCAAGTCTCAAGTGCTTTCAACATCTTTGCTTAACCCCCTCACCTGTCAAGCTATACAAGATGCCGGCTAAGATTATTCTCAGACTAGAGAATTTGATCCTATAATGATGAAGAGTCTTTCACCTGTCGTCACACTGCATCCTCCCCGTTTAGTACCTTATTTAGACTGGCCTAGAGTTGCTTGGTAGAACAGCTGTTCACCGGCATAGGAGCGGATTCGACTAGCCATGGTGGACTCTATCTATTCTTAATATATATCACCATACTTCCTGAGCTTTAGACTACTACTCTGTAAGAGACACTGGCTATTGGGACACAGGAGTACGTCAAGATGCCCAGTGTGTAGGCCGCTTCCAGTTTCCGTTTGTCGGGCAAACCTTCCTTGAGGACATGACACTTGTTACACTATTCTAAAGCTGCACTGCTGTCAAGTTTCTTTATATAAGCTTCACTAGCTTTGATTGTTTACTCGGTCCGGGGTCTACAGGTCACCCGTCGACGAGCTACCGCAAACGACATGGCCACTCACTGTCCCGGCCTTGCTCTGCACCTTCACTTGGCCGCCCTCTGCAGCCTTTTGCGTTGCCCCGTTACCACAGTCGGCGCGCACGTCTTGGCGCTCCTGCCTTTATAAACATTAAGCCCGCCTCGAGCCCGCCCTCCACCCCATCGACGCAACCGCAACCCACTACTCAACCCTACTTCCTTTGTGTCTTAAAAGAATACCAAAATGTCTGAGGTCGGAGTAAGTAGACAACAGGACACCTTGTAATGTGAACGCAGGCTAACCTCGTACCTAACTCTAGAACTCCGTCGCTGACGACGCTGCTGCAGCCAAAGCCAAGCAGCAGGCCGAGGATCTTCAGCGTGCGAAAGACAAGGGCTGGAACGAGCCTGTTCCCTTCAATTACGAGGGCGCAGGCGAAGGTGCAGCAACTGCCGGTGATGATGGACGCAAAACTGCTGCATGGTTGTCCGACGCTGCCGTCTACCAGTGGGACGACGAGTACGGCGATGTTGGTCCTCCAAATGAGGAGCTCGAGGAGATTCTTTTCAAAAATCAGGAGCATCAGAAAGCCGGAAGTTATTTAAACGCCCTCGAATTTGACGTCAAAGTCTTTGGAGGAAATGGAGACATTCATCCGGTTCGCGAGGTGCGTGTCAGCGTCCACATTCGTTTTCAAGTAGCTCACATTGTCTAGTTTGCTCATGCAGGTCTGCACCCTGCTATGATGGATAATGTCAAACTCTGCGGCTACAAAAACCCTACTCCGATCCAGTCGTACTGCATTCCTGCCGTCTTGACTGGCCGTGATGTCGTCGGCATCGCTCAGACTGGTATGACCTTCTAGTTTACTTATCGGAAATGGCTCATAATGATATAGGTTCGGGAAAAACCGCTGCTTTTCTGATCCCCATCCTTTCCAAGCTGATGGGCAAGGCTCGTATGCTGGCCGCGCCGCGTCCCAATCCAGCTCGGTATAATCCCGCCACTGATCGAGTCCGCGCGGAGCCACTTGTCTTGATTGTTTGTCCTACCCGCGAGTTGGCTTGTCAAATCTTTGATGAAGCTCGTCGGCTTTGCTACCGTACGATGCTTAGGCCGTGTGTCATCTATGGTGGTGCACCGGCTCGCAACCAGCGTGAACAGCTTGAGATGGGCTGCGACCTCCTCGTTGCCACCCCTGGACGGTTGATAGATTTCATGCAAAACATGAATCTTCTTTCTCTCTCTCGGCTCAAGTGCGTTACTACCGCTTTACTCAAAGGAAGAGTACTGAAAGTAGTAGGTATACTGTCATTGATGAAGCCGATGAGCTTCTATCTTCGGGTTGGGAGGAGGTTATGGAGAAGCTGTTCCAGGGCTCAGGTAAATCAGTCTCCGAAACGCTGGAGGCCGAGCTAAAAAAAAACAGATACTACCGCTGATGCTGACCACACTTATCTCATGTTCTCCGCTACCTTCCCAAAGACGGCCCGCAAACTCGCCCGTGACTATATGGAGGATGACATGTTGCGCATCAAGGTCGGTCGTGTCGGTAGCACGCACCAGAACATCACTCAAAAACTGGTCTATGTAAGTATAGTCATTTTTGGATTGTGGACATACATGTACTAAGCTTTTATTGCTATCTAGGTTGCCGAGACTGAGAAGAGCAATGCAGCCTTTGACCTCATCTTTTCGATGGAACCATGCCGCACCATTGTCTTTGTTAATTCGAAGGCTAAGTGCGATATCGTCGATGATTTCTTGTATAACAAAGGCATGCCGTCTACTTCTATTCACTCTGATCGCACCCAGCGTGAGCGCGAAGATGCTTTGTACGGCTCCATAAACATTATTCGTGTGTACCAACTAACATAAGCCAGACGAGCATTCCGTACAGGCAAAGTTCCTATTCTCGTTGCTACTGGCGTTTCTGCTCGCGGTCTCGATGTGTCCAACGTGAGGCACGTTGTCAACTACGATCTGCCATCTACACAGTATGACGGCATCACTGAGTATGTTCATCGTATCGGCCGTACCGCCCGCATCGGACAGAAAGGGCTTGCTACGTCCTTTTTCAATGACCGCAATGAGGACCTTGCGCCAGATCTTGTGAAGCTCTTGATTGAGTCCAAGCAAGCTGTCCCTGACTTCCTTGAAGCTTACAAGCCTGCCAACCCAGAGAACATTGAGTGGCATGACGGCACTGACGAGGAGTCTGTTGGCGGTGATTTCGGCGGTGGCTTTGGTGACACAGCTGCTGGCTTCGGCGATACAGCTGCTGGTTTTGGAAGCACCAATGGTTTCGGCGATCCTGGAGTTGGCGGTGGTGATGGGTTTGGCAGTGGTGGCGGTTTCGGCGATGGCTTCAACGCTGAGGGCGAGGCCACTAAGGCTGAAACTTGGTAAATGCTTTACTTTAGGGAAGAGCAGATACCTGCTTCTTCAAGATTAGCATGCCAGTCGGTTCTGTCTGCATCTTTAGATCAGACATGCTATCACTGAGTAGCGTATGAGCGGCCTAGCTGACTGAGTTTTGAACTCAAGTTCAACGGATGAACGGATTCAGATACATGCGAGGCTGACCTCCATTGGGATTGCGGGTTTCGAATTTGCAGATCAGTAACATGGAAAGGATCTATAAAACTTCTACGCTCCTGTGATAACTGCTTTGTGAACTCGCCATTCAGTGATAAAGAGTACTCATTGAGGGTCTGATAAAAATTGTAGCGTGGAGTACAATTGACTCCGAGTCATCACCATTGCAATCCAATTTCCGCATGTGGTATCACAGCACAGTATTCTACATTGATACTAGTACATATCAAGCCCTTCAGAAAACAAAAGTTCGGGCATATTTCTTGTCCATTTCTTCATACTCCTCCCTTCGCATCTTCGTTCTTAACTTGTTCAAACGCATCACCACGCCCTCCTCTTCACCTTCGAAGTTCTCCACATCATTATCTAGCTTCTGTGTTCCCCACAGCTGCCACAAAATTCTATTGAACAGGCCGGAGTCGGCTGCTTGCCGCTTCTCACGCGCCTCGGCGGCCAGGTACGTCATCATCTTGCCCCAAGTTTCCAGCCCGACTTCCTCGCACTTGTCGCACTTGCTGCGCAGGTCCTTGGACGTCTGGACAGGGCCGAGCGACTGCGCCATCTTGGCCGTGGACACGGCGTCGCGAACCCAGGAGAGGCCCTGGGTGCGTTGGGCGGCGGATGTGGCGGTCGCGAAGAGGATCTCGCCAATGTAGGACTTGAGAGCTGCTTCTTCGCAGCGGTCTTGCTCGCGGCGGAGGAGCGGCTCGTCACCTGTTGGGGGAAGGGGTGGGTAGGCGGGTTCAGTGAGGAGTGTGAGAAGTGTGCCCGTTAGGCTGGAGTCCATCTCCTCAGGAATGGGGCCTGGGGGGGCAGGGTCGGCGTTTAGGCGGGCACGTAGGAGGGATATAAGGATGGGGAGGGCGGCTGTGGTGCGGCCTTGGGAGGCGTAGAAGGTGGCGAGGTTCGTAGCGGCGAAAACAAGGTTGGGAGTTATGTATTGTTTGGGTGCGGTGGCAGAGAGGACAACGGTAGTGGGGCTGAGGACTTCGGAGGGATTGGAAGTGGGCAGGCCTGAGATGGCGATGTCGAGGGCCCAGCGGTACATTTCTTCGGCGGAGTCCGGCAGTTTCTTAAAGGAGAGCCAGTCAGCGTAGCCGAGAGCTGCAGAGAGGCGCTGATATGTCGTGAAGCCCTTGGATGTTATGATCTTAAGGTAAAACGTTTCTGGGGGCTCGGTGGCAGGAAAACGGTCATCCTCATCGGGGACTGGGGGCGTGCCTGGAGGTGTCGCTTTTGGTCGTGGATTGTCTGGAGAGGGCACGAATTCGGGACACCATACACCTCTTCTCTTCTTGTTCGTAACCCACCCTTCTAATCGTTCAGCAGCCAGAGCCATGCCCATGAGCACTTCGTAGTACCCCTGCCGCCATTCCTCACTTTTGGCTGTGAGATCGTATCCAGCCTTCCCTACACCTTCCACTGACAATCCACCCTCTTCCTGCTCTATAAGCCCTGCTCCATCCTTATCAAGATTCTCTAGCCTCTTCAATGCGTACTCCAATTCCTCGTATACTCGCGCCCAATTGGTGAAGCCTTCCTCCTCATTATTCTCCGGAACCTGCCACCATTTGCCCCGTCGGAACCTGAACCGTGTAATCAAGCTCCATTCGTGTGGCGACGGGAAGGCACGCTCCTGCCTCTCGCTCAGGAAGCCCAGACTCGCAATACTGAAAGCTGTCGTAACGAACCAAATGATGGCCGTCCATTTTACCGTTTCGCGTGCAGTCTCCTTTATGAACTTCTTTTTGTTCGCACTAATGGAGAAGAGACGTGACAACTGAGCATTAGAAAGGTATGCGCCGGAGGGATAGAGAAAGGGGAGCTGTGGGCGCGACGAGCTGCGATTGGAGACTAGCAGCAGGCGGGGAGGTCTATGGGAGAACGCGCGCGGACCCGAATGTTCAGCGTAGTTGAAGTTTGGAGGCCGTAAAGAATACCTGGCCAGGCGTATGCGGTTCGTCGTCGGCCGCATTGTCGGCTCTCAATGGATACAGCGAGGATCCTTGACGATGTGCGCTTCGCTGGGTGCTGCGTTTGGCGTTCGAGGTTTGCCAAGCTTAAAGTCCGCGCTCACCGCCCCGGCAGAAAAAAGTTGGGTATTTCGCGAATTTCGAGTTTCGAGTTCTCGCGCTTGCTCCGCCCGCTCGAAATTTGCCGGATTGTTTTTGCACCCACAATGTCCAAGTCAGAACTCAAAGAGGAGAAGCGCTCGAAGCGCAAACGGCAGGAGGAGGAGTCTGCCGAAGCGCCCAAGAAGTCGAAAAAATCGAAGAAGTCGAAGAAGACGGACGCTGAGGATGCGGTTGCGCCAGCCGCAGATGCGGAGCCCGCTGTTGACATACTCGACCAGGACTTCATTCGCTTTGATGATAAGCCTATGCCCAACGCAGATGGCTCAGCGCAAACAGAGAACAAAAAGTCGAAGAAGGAGAAGAAAGACAAGAAGTCCAAGAAGTCCAAAAAGGTAGAGGCTGCAGTTCAGGATGAGTCTACGTCGATCGAAGAGGAGCAGCCTAGCGAAGATGTTGCATCCGTGAAAGAGAAGTCCAAAAAGGAGAAGAAATCCAAGAAAAGCAAGAAGGACGCGGAGGATATTCAGATTACAGCGGAGAAACCAGCTGGAGAAGCTCAAGCGGATGCCCATGCAAGTGCCTCGGCTAACGATGACATTATGACTTCCAAGAAAGAGAAGAAGGCCAAGAAGGATAAGAAATCGAAAAAGACAAAGGACGGTGTTGAAGGCGCTCAAGTCGATGGGACTGCTGATCCTATGGATGTGGATAGCATTGAGGAGAAAATTGAGGTAAAGTCCAAGTCGAAGAAGGACAAGAAGGAGAAAAAGGATAAGAAAGACAAGAAGACGAAGAAGGAGGAACCCGAAGCGCATGAAGATACTTCTGCTGCATTGAGCGACGATGCCCCAGAGGAGACTGATCAAACCAATGGCGAGCAGAACAACGCCGCGCAGGAGGAAGCTGGCTCGGAAAAGCATGAGCGCTTCATTGCCTTCATTGGTTCGTCTAGAACGGCACTTTCGCCAGTGCTGCCAGCTAACACACCCAGGTAACCTACCTTATAGCGCTACCAAGGAACAAATCGAAGCACACTTCGCCAAGTTGAAGCCCTTCGTCGTCCGGATGCGGACATACAAGGATAATGGTAAATTCATGGGTACAGCCTTCATTGAATTCGAGCGTTTCGACCACATGCAGACCGCTTTGACTAAGTACCATCATTCTGTCTTCCCAGATAGCAAACGCAAAGAGGGAAGAAAGATCAACGTCGAACTCAGGTATAATCCCCCATCTCACGCCTTATAGAGGGCTTTTTATTGACAAACCGCAGTGCAGGTGGAGGCGGTAACACAGAAGCCCGCAAGGAGAAGATCAAGTACAAGAACGACAAGCTTCACGAAGAGCGCCAGCGTAACCGCGACAAGCGTGATGAGATTGAGACTAAGCAGAAAGAGCGTAAGGAGAAGAAGGAGGCGCGACAGGGCCAGGATGCTGCGAACGACGAGTCCACCGAGGCGGCTGAGGACGGCCCCTCCCAGGAGCATGCAGGCATACATCCCGCGCGTCTCGCCATGATGCAACAGCCCCATTCGCAGCCGCAGTCGCACTCGCAGTCGCACTCACAGCCTTGGAGGAAGCCTAACAGAAACTTCAATAAGTGGGGTTAAGGCTCGTCCTGGATGTTCGTAGGATGTGGATCGGGGAAAAAGACCATGTAATGGAGTTTGGCGAACGTTATATGTCTAGATATCCATTTTTGGCATCTTTGCTGCTAAGAATGATATAATGTGGTACCTTGAACTCAAGATTCCCCCATGCTTGTATTCCAGTGCTCGTTTCCTGTTAGATTGTCCATATTTTACACCTCGAGTATTCCATAGCACTATGCAAGCGTCCTGGCTGGCACATAAATCGTAAATGCAGAACCAAAACGGGATATGTTAACCCAAAACCGAATGTTCCCATTCAAAACGTGTATGTATGTATATGTACACCCGCGTTGGACTCATTCCGAGCCGCGAGCCAGCCCACAAACGCCGTCTATGCAATTCGGACGCTCCAATCCAATCCATACAAATACTTGCGGAAAAGCAAAAAGAAAACACATCATGTAATGCATCGTCCTAGTAACACTTCCACGCTGTACAGCCTGTGATCATCTCCTTTCAACCAGTAGCAGATGCATGGCAAGGTACGCCAGCACGACAAAGGCACCTCCGAAGACAGCGAGTCCAATGCAGTCCCGCCACAGGGCCATAACGTTGAAACCAAAGGAGCTTAGGATGGCGGAACCGGGAACCTCGATGTCAAGGCCATACTTGTGGTCGACGAGTGAGAGGTACTTCACTTCATTGACGATGAGGCCTTCGAATGCGTAGTGGAAGATGGACAACTGGGTTAAACTGTCAGTAACAAGCTTGGATTAGGTATGCCTGCAAGTGCTTACCGTTTGTAGCCATCGAGCCGTTGGAGGGATACTGTCCTTGTTGAGGAAGAAGCCGGAGAAAAGCAGACTGAACAGCATAACAAGAACGCCGAGCAAGTTTGCAACCCCATTATTCCGGACGACGATGCCGATGAACAAGCAAATAGCTGCTGCAGCCAAGTTAAACAGCACCAAGAACAGAACAAACTTCAGGAACTGGGGCCATGCAGGAATAAGTCCGGTCATTGGATACACGATCACACCTAGGATGATCGGAGGGATGAGCCGTAGAGGAATGATATCGAAGAATACTTTGGCAGCGAAGTACGACAATGGCGAGTAATAACCCTTCGCTCGCTCGCGAGTAAAGAGCAATCGTTCTGGGGCAAACACCGTGAGAACAGTGAGCGTACTGAAACCAAACAGCGCCAGCACGAAGAAGAACAGACCAAGACGATTCTGGAAGCCTTTGATGTCATCGGTAAGACCAAAGAAGAGGAATCCAAGGAAGACGGCAAGGACGATCGCAATCGCGTAGTGTGTAAGCATCAGCATAGGGTTACGGTAAAGATTGCGCCAGGTCCGCTTAGAGAGGATGATAAACTGGCCAAGTAGTCCGACTTTACGGAATCCCTTGATCTTACCGGCTGCTACAGTCCCGTTGGGCTGCTGGTTGCTGTTGTTGGAACCGTTGGCTTCATTGGCTCTCGAGATGGCGCTGGCAATATCCTCGCGGAGGGAAACCGCAACGTCTGAATTAGCGTAGGCGCGCACAAGAGTATCGAGGTTGGTCCCAGTTCCGCCATCGGCCGGGGGAGGAAGTTCGTCAGGATCTTCTAGGATTTGGGGAGGTGGGGCACCTTGTTGACGAGTAAGTTTCAGCCACTGAGCATTGATACCTTCTCGACGCTCGTAGGGAGCTTCATCATCTGTTTTGGGGGACATCGTACCATCATTAGGAGCCGTGGTCTTCTTCCTAGTGAAGAGTTCCCGTTCCTGTTGTTGCTTTATAGATGTCCTACGCTTGCCCTTGGGTCGGATGCTGGAAATACTTGGGCTGCCTACAGTATCCATATCTGTGTTGACACTTCGAATAGATTTAACAGCGATGGCACTGCTTGCTCTTGTTTCTAGACCCCGTCTCGAGAAGAGAGAGCTATCCTCCTCGATCAAGGGACTGGCTGCGCTAGCATGCATGGTAAGGTCGACTAGATAGTCTGCAATGTTGAATCCAGGCGGGCAAGTGTAGCCAATGTTATCGAAATACGCTTGGCAGCTCTCGAATGGACCGGAATATACCGTCCGGCCTTTAGCAAGCAGAATGAGTTGATCGAACAAAGCCACAATGTTGGAGCGAGGTTGGTGGATGGTAAAAATGACGGTCCTGTTGTAAGTTTTAACGAGGTTAACCAAACACTCTACAACGTTAAAAGCATTGAAAGCATCCAGACCGCTGGTTGGTTCGTCCAGGAAAAGTATACTGGGCGAAGTAACGAGCTCGCATGCAATTCCAACACGGCGCTTTTCTCCTCCAGAGATACCACGTCCGCTTTCCTCGGAGCCAATCTTTTGATGACGGATATGATAGATGCCTAATTGACGCTCAACATCTTCGACACGCTGTTCTTTGGAGGCACGACTCATTTCCTTGGGAAGTCGTAACAAAGCGGAATCCAGTATAGTCTCGTGAACGGTCAGCGTGGGAAGCATAGTATCTTCTTGATCAACAAATCCAATAACGCTGCGGAACTCATCATCCCGGACTTTTTCGCCATTCAGATAGAAATCTCCGCCCGTAACGCCGATTTTATTCTTTCGCGCAAGTATGTCAAGAAACGTTGTCTTGCCAGCACCCGAGGCACCCATAATAGCTAAAAGCTCGCCCGGGTGGACTGCACCGGTTATGGAAGATAGAATCTGCTTGCCCTTCAAATAGTAGGACACATTCTCAAAGGTCAGGGAAGCTGGTTTGTGATCAGCCAGTAACTTGGCATTTTCTTCTTCCTCGTCATCGAGAAGATGAATCGGACCCCATCTTCGTCTCTCGGCTCTGCGAGACATGTACCAAACGATGAGGATGACTGCAACGATAAGCAAAGCACAACCTGCAATCACACCAGCAATCAATGGGGTATTGATCGTCTTGATTGGCCTTTCGTAACCCGGAACCTCGGTTTCGTGGAGACATTCTCCGGCATTGCACCGCAAAAAGATACTCTCGTCGCCGAAAATACTCGAGATGAGATCATTCATGGCAGGCTCAGAGAAAACGCTGCCACTTTCTTTGCCATCGATGGTCGAGACTGATCTGAACTCGGCCGGGCCTTTGATAGACTCCTTTAAGAAATCTCCAATATCGATAGAGCCTGCTTCTCCGCACAGCATCCTGCCGGGTACGCAGGCACATTTGATGTTCTCACACGCATACTTGGAGATATTGCGGTCCGTCTGAGCGGTGAAGCTGGCTGTGCAGGTATCGAGCGCGCAGTAGAACGACTCCTTCTGGTCAACCCAAACTGGCGATGTCAGCGCAAGGGTGCATTGTGGGATGCAGGCAAAAAGACTCACATTGGAAATTGCATTCCTCCGTCTCTTTGTTACAGGAGAAAGTAGCCTGTGGCTTCTTATCCTTCAACTGGTCGAGGATCTTCCTGTTGGTGATGTCGCACATCTGGTAATTCTCCTTGACTAGCTGCCCCTCTTTGAAGCAGACGCCGCCTTCGCCTTCGAGATCCCCATCGCCCCTGGGCATCATGGCATTACATGCGTTATTGGTTTGGCATACGTTGCAGTTGATGCCTCCCCAACCGTCTTTACAATCGCAAGTGTCTCCTCCTCTGGGACCTCTGTTCCGATTGCCATCTGGCAAAGCACCGCACAGCGGCGTCGAGCAGTCCTCGCCTCCGAAGCCGGGTGTGCAGTCACACTTTCCATTTGCTTTGATACATTTGGCGAACTGGTGGCATTGGAACTCTTCGAGGTTGCAGTTGAAGCAGGGTGGGCAGCCATCGGGGCGATCTTCGTACAGCGAGAACAGATCCTGGGGCACGTCGGCGGCAGTGTAGTTAGCGTAAGTCTTACGAGCTGCTGAAGGTCCCGCCAGAGATAGCGAGACCAGGAGTGCGGTGGTCCATGGGGTGCGTCGCATGGCGCGCTCCGCTCGGCGGCGCGAGTTGAGGTAGAGTAAGCTTCACCAGAGCTCCACGGTGGGCTGATGACGTCGGCTGGAATACAGCTGCACACGCTGGTGCTGTCGAGTCCAGCTTTTCAGCGCGCAAGCGAATGAAATGAACGGCGACGAGTACGGAAGTCGTCAAGGTGGGCTTTCAAACTGCCTGGATGGTTCGAATCTGTGCTGCGGAGAGGCGTACATGGAGGCTATGAAGATAGGCCGCCAAGCTCACGCACGATAGGCACACGGGCCGAGGAGTAGACATGTCCCGATGCGCCAGCCGTCCCAAGGCCCCCTGTCGTCACTTCAACGCATCACCTGAGCAGTGCTTACTGCCTAGACACGGCGAGCATCGTATATACCACGACATTTAGTATGCGCATTATCATCGGTCAGGAATTGCAGCTGCAGATGATCCACAAGTGTCTTAAAAACTTTACAATTGTAGGTCAAGTTGGCGCCTGGGTCACGTTATAGTATAATGATCTATCCGGAGGAAAGGGCTTAGCATCGCGATGTTACGGCAGGAGTGGCTATACTATACGAGCCGCCGTGATTGCCTACGTAAATCCGTAACATGATTTACGCCCTGGAGCGTGCCTGCTCTAGCATTCCAACGTACCTGACAACGTTATAATCGACTCTGGCGATAGCATAAGCTATGCCCGCAACCCCGTCACCCTTAAGCCATTCGATCACAGCAAACGCCATCATGTCTGCGTCCCCCAAGCCGCCCCGCACTACCGCCGAGATCTTAGAGTTTTTCAACGCCGCTTTCGCGAAAGGGAGGTTAAGGTAGAATCGCTTGCGTAGTTACGATCTCTTAATGCCAACCACGCAGACGCTCGATAATTGTAGATACGATATCAAGGAAGGATTATTGCGTCTAAATATAGTAATAGATATACAAATAAAACTTTTATTAGTAGGATTAATAATAGGAAAGCTTTGGTATATCGATATTCGTTTAAATAGGATATTAGACGTTGTATACTCCAACTGGTTCGATATCGAGTACGGAATTATAATTTATAATAAAAACTATAAAGTGAATAACACATATAATTCCAAGATAAAACTGTTCCTATCCGAAATACTTTAGCAATACTAGAAGCGTACTATAACGAAATTAGATAGCTCTAAAGAACTACGCGCTATTATGCGCTTAACTATTATTAATAAAGATACTAAAGAAGTAATCTTTAGTATATAGACTATATCAACTTTAATACGAGAAGAAGCGAATAGCTATATCGAGTATAGTTTCTTGGATTTAGCCTTCTTCGTAATACTTAGTACTCCTAATAGAGGGAGTACCATTAGTATAATAATAGATTACAAAGTCGACTTAAGATATCGACTTATCGATAAAATCGTTGTTCTTGGAAATAAGAGTCTGAAGCTAGATTAAGCGGAAACCTATACTATAGTTATATTCCTCGAGAACGAGCGAATTACTCTAATATCAAGTCTAACTAAGGACGGCTCTCCATCTAAGAAGCAAAAGCTTGGCTAGATATCATATTAGGAAGGATAACCCGCGAAACCCGAGGAGATAGTCTCGTAAAAATATCTAGAAGGAAAATCGAAGGAACCCGAGGAGACAAAACCCCGTTAATAAAGATACCCCCTATAACCTGTACTTTAGGAGTAGTAAGGGGGCCTAGTACCTAAAAATTTAGGGAAGCGAAACCAGGTCAAATCTATAGCCAGAATCCAAGAGCGAGAGATATTACCGCAGCCTACATGCTTAGAATTCGGATATATAAAGCACGTGGCCAAACCAGGTCGTGAGTATAATTGAGTGGTACACTACCCAACAAATCCTATCGTCCCTAGAATCCGCCTAACGATTCGACTCAACAATCTATATCCTCACTACGAGCGCGTCTCCAGGCGGTAGCGAAAGCTTCACTAGAACTCATAACTACGCAGCTGTGACAGGCATCGGCCAATGGGAACCTTCTAGCACAGTTCTGGGAAACTTGAAGGTGTTCAGATTTGTTCCCCTTGATTTCCTAGCAGAAAGGGACTGTGTTCCTAGCCCGGCAGAAAGGTGCTGGGTATCGAGCTGTGAGTGCGAACCATGGTTCGCAGGAAATATCTTCTCAACCGTCTCGAAGTTGGTACCCGTTGAGTCATTCGTACCCACTTATTTATAGTATATATACACACTTACACCTCATAATCCCCGCTTTCAAAAACTTCCACCTTTCAACCTCAACCTGTAACAACAAAGATACCGCCTTCCAGCGGAGATCTACACACAACAGCAGTTTGCAGCTCGGCGGCAATGTCTGACATTAGCGACTTTCAGATCGAACAAGACCTCGCAATTGCTTGGCATTTCCAACGCGAAGCCGTGTTTCGATCCAGACTCAAAACAATCTGGTCGACCGTGGACAACTATCTAACAGTTTTAGATGCTATCATCGTACCTCCCCAACATATTCGTAGGGACATGTTTAACAAACCCACGGCTGTGTACTTTGAACAATCCGCGCAGTTTGGTGCATACGACGATAAATACGGATACCCGTCTTTACAACGTATATTCATGGCTGCTACCTACGAGGCATGGCGCGCCCGCTGCGGCGACGAGTTAGACATGGAGTATGGTCACTTCCTGGCGAATCCGGTGAGAATCACGAAACGGGGTCCGAAGAGCTTGAGTGAAATCGCGGAGGCGCATCAAACGTTATGTAATATAGCTGAAAGATGTGGCCTAGCAGACGACAAATACGGAATTCAAGCATCATACCCGGCGGTTGTTATCGTTTGCGATCAAAAAATTTCCCCTGTAGGAGGATTTGAACTATATGAGGACGGGCTTATCAGTCTCCGAAAGGTTGCTGAGCAACTCCCGGTACTCGTCATGCGTACTGGTTCACCTTTAATCGAAGTATCGCTCGATGATTTGGATCCGCATGCCCTACCGCTGGAACGAGCCGACGCCGAAAGCATGAATGTTCGGCGGGTACCGTTAGCCGTGGCCGTGGACTTCATCGTAAGCCTCGAGGCTCGTACGAAAGACAGCAGGGTGCACAAGTACGATGACAAATTATGTCACCATGAAGTCCCTGAGGGCGTAGACCCGATTGTCAGGACAGATCCGCAGACATGGGTCGCTGCTCTGATGGCGGCGGGTACAAAGTTGGGTAGTGAGACTCCCAGAAATGTAAGAGAAGCAGTTCAACGGATCGAAGCCCGTAACTCTGGAGTGTCCTGTGATTTCGACTTCGAGCATATTGAATGGTCGTATCGTTGGAAGCCTGGGTATGGTAGTTGACGTGGAATCAAGTCTTTGTCATCCTAGTGTCACGGGATGTCAACGCCCATTAGGGCGTCATTATCTGTATTGAGAGCCCTCTCATTACAGCACCAAGTTTTACGCGCGGTTTCTATCCCATCCACTTGTTCCCCTCATATACGCCGCGCGGCGTCCTCTCCTCTCTATTCTCTCCATCCTTTCCACGCCGTGGTGTCGTCTCAACTCTCTCCCCTTGGACAGCGCTTCACCCTAATACTACTTTTAAAAGCGCTTTTCTTACGAATTCGCTCTTAGCTATATAGCTCCTAAGCTAATATCTTCTTAATAATAATGCATTTTGTGGGCCTTGTTCTCTTGATATGCGGAGTTGACTATGGGAGCGCGAGTGAAAGCATGTCTTTATAGTTCTCTATAGCCTTAATGAATAGCCTTATGAACGCCTGATCCGTCTGTAGAACTACGACGATAAAGAGCGAGGAGTAACCTAGACTAGGCAAGAGAGGAACCCTATCATACATAACATATATACTTTCGCAATATTATTGTCAGAATAGCACTAGTCACGTGACGGCTTTCCTAGGAACGCTGCCGGAAAGCTGCCAGAAAGCGCCAGAAAGCGCTAGTCAGCTGACAGCTCTCCTAGGAACGCGAGAACACGAGTAGTGTTCGCTATGAGCACTAGCTAGAAAGCTAGTAGCGTTCCCTAGGAACGCCGCCGGAATGCCGCCAGCAAACCGACGGAAAACCGATAGAAAGCTGACGGAAAACGTATAAGTGAAAGGTATATAAGGAGGACGCGTACAAGACCTTTAGAAGGCAGAGAGATAATCACATTCAATTATTACAGAGAATCAATCAATCTTTTCAATCAACCAATTACTTCAATCAAAATCATTCTTCTCAGAACATCGAAAATCTGACAATTATTAGTTTTACTATCTAGATAGCTATTAGCGATAGGTACATGCTTCAAATAATAGTAAACAATAGGGACTACTATATCGGTATGGTGGAGCAGTATGTTTTAGCTTTTACTAAGAGCACGCCGGGTTGGGCGCCGATCTAGGAACAAACACGTGGGCATGGGACGGATGCGCGTGGCTGCCGATCTGGCCTCCGTGATTCGCTGCCGAAGCCCCTCTTTGCCAGTGCGCCCTATGTCAATCGGGATGGATATATCTTAGTCTAAATTCGACTGCATTCCTTTCTTCTGCTGTGGTCCCATAATTTGCATCCACTTCTTCTAAGTAACCATGGTGAAAATCGCTCAATTTTCTGTTGAGGCTGTGTGTATCCTCCTTCTGCGGCACTTCCCCGTGCCATTTTCCTCTAACGAAATGTAGTGGATGGACAAGTATGAGGACCATTGCAAATACAACATCGCCGAGACATGCTGTGCTTCCATTTCACTCGACCAATTGCGCAACCTGGCCGAAGACAAGACCCGCGAACTTTTCCAAACCTCGACTCCCCTCAACTACGGCGCTATACGAGGCTCTAACGCTTTGCGTGGCAATTTAGCGCGTCTATACTCAGCCAGGTCAGGCAAACCATTACCGTCCGAGAACATCATCACGACCAATGGAGCCATCCAGGCCAACTATTTATGCGCCTATGCCTTGCTTGAACCTGGAGACCATGTGATATGTCACTATCCCACATGTTAGTATACCTGACGATGCCAAAACCACTCTTGAGACTAATCTCACCGCAGATCAGTCGCTGTACGAGATCCCGAAACAGCTGGGTGCTGAAGTCGATCTGTGGAAAGCCAAACCAGAGAACAACTGGAGTCCATCAATCGATGAGCTGAAAAATCTAATCAAGCCTAATACCAAGATGATCATCATCAACAACCCTCAAAACCCAACTGGAGCAATCCTGGGTAAATCACTACTCCAGCAAATCATCGATGTGGCTGCAGAGAAAAACATAATAATACACAGTGACGAGGTCTATCGTCCGCTCTTCCACTCCATCACCCCCATGGACTCCGAATTTCCACCATCCATAATATCCATGGGGTATGACAGAGTCATTGCCACCGGATCTATGTCGAAAGCATACTCACTTGCCGGGATCCGAACAGGCTGGATCGCGTCTCGCGACCAAAGCACCGTCGAGCAGATTGCAGAAGCACGTCACTACACTATGATTTCTGTTAGCCAGCTCGACGAACAAGTCGCTGCTTTTGCGCTGGATCCCAACACCGTACATAGCCTTCTCTCCCGTAACATCCAGTTGGCTAAAAAGAACCTCGAGATTCTGGAAAAATTCGTCATCAAGAATGATGACGCATGCGAGTGGGTGAAACCAAAAGCCGGCACAACTGCATTTGTCAGGTTCCATCGGGACGGCCAGCCAGTAGATTCCGTCGACTTTTGTGAGAAACTTCTGGAGAAGACGGGAGTGTTGTTTGTACCTGGCAGCTATTGCTTTGGGGAGGACTTCAAAGGCTATGTCCGCATTGGCTATGTGAATCATACTGACACAGTAAAGGAGGGCTTGGACAAGGTTACGCAGTTTGTCAGAAAAAACTTGGATGAGGTCAAGCTTGCAGCGTAAACACTGTAACATTATCCCGGGAACATATGTAACCGAACCCAGTTGATCACATTCATTTCACTAGCTACCTATTATCATATGCCAAATTTCACGTGATCTCGCGTTTACGCGTGTTAATTCTTAATTTGGCCTAGCACGGACGCGGATTTGATGCCCACGACGCAAACCCCACAGTAGCCGACATGTCTCTGTTCGGTGGGAATACCAGATTCTTGTCTACTCAATCCAACACGCTCGACACGCAGTCGCCTCCGGAATCGCTCACAACAGACTCAGACCAGGATAATGAGCTTGATACGACCGAGGAGGAGGTGAATGAATCGGACGAGTCGGACGAGGAACCCACACGGCTGAATCGTTTCCGGGGCGCAGCGAAAACATGGCTGAGGCATACGGCCGAAGAACGAAAGATAGCTGCAGCGTTGGAAAAGAGCGAGTCTACAGATCTTGCAATTCAAATTTACAATGCGTACCATCTCAAGAACCACGCTCAGCGCCCGGCTGAACAGCCAACGGAGGATCAGGAGGGCGGAAGGCTACAGCCAGAAGAAGTCTTTGCTCATACGCAAACAGAGTTCGAGGAGTGGACTCGCTTTCCGCGGCGGCCGCTTGACATCCTTACAAAACGTTATACCGATAAATTTGTGGAGGCTGTTTCCGAAGCGTCTCCGCACGAAATAAAAAAGACCCACAAATTTATAGAGGATGGTGAGATTGGGAATATGCCAGAGCACCCTGCAGACGTCTTGAAGGAGGAGGTTCTCGCTAACATGCTGCGAGTGGCACATAAGAAATGGACAGCACGCTGTGACGAGGAAGCGAATTCTGTTTCGTCCGGCGAGGGGACTGGAAGACAAAAGCCTAAGGCTCGGGGCAGGTCCAAGGTGCTGGAAGCAGGCTCCATTAAGGCTGGGTCAGACACCGAGATGGAGGACGACCAAAGCGTCTACATGGCTGAGCAATCTGAGCCACACAGTGGGTTAGAAATGGAAACGGACCATTCACATAGAGGAAGCCCGTCCCGAAACGACCGACTCCCAAAGCCGATTTTTCTTGCTGATGATGACGAGGCTAAGCGCATACTCGGTCCTGTTGTGAATTCAGTGTTCACTCAGCTAGATGACCTAACGTCCACCATGGAGCGTTGGGCAGAAAGCAACGACGTCAATTCTGGCAGTCATTACATACCAGGCAAATCGTCTGAAAGCCACCCCACTAAGAAACGAAAAACTATGCCAAGGCGTAGTGTTGTAGATATCAATGATTCTACATCAGAGTATGGTACAACTCACGAAGGCGACTACGAGACCGCGAGCGAACCAGGGGTTAAGGACGACGATGGGAATGAGAGCGCCTGGGAAAGTGATGTTGATGGTGAAAGCAACGGCAATAGTGAGGACAGAGGTAGAGTGCTCGATTGGAAGATTGTTCTGAATCTCGCGGCACACGCCGGCTTTGATCGACACGTCGTTGCACGTGCCGCTCAACGATGCGAGGCGCTATTTGGGGAGCGTCTGGCCATCCGCGCATTTAGTGAAGGCCCAGCTGCACCCCCCACGACCAGGAAACGGCCCTTGTTCACACCTGGAACGCTTCGATGCCCACACAAAGACTGCCCGCAGAGCAAGCTAGACTTTCCAGCGTCCAAGCGTTTGCTCGAACATATAAGGCGCGAGCACAAGTACGATCCACGGACTAACGACTCTGATAATGAAGAGCGCACAGTGGATGGAGTGCACATTGATGGCTTCATGCAACCAATCACGCTGAAAAAGGGATGGGTAGGAGTCGGGAGGGCGAAGAGCGAGGACAGTAAGAAAACGGGTTATGACTCAGACTCGGATGCCGACGATGATAAAGAGAGTGAAGATCGGATGCAAAGCAAGCGCTGAAAAAATGGTCAGGTAATTGCTGATAAACGGATTGTGACACAATTTTACGTGAATTTCTGATCTTATTGGTCACGATGAAGTGTCCTCTAGTCATAAGCTTGCATCAACCTTACCGTATTGACCTCGACGCCATGTTGAGTCTACCCCTGAGAGTGAGTCGGTGTGCCGGTTGTCGCGTGGCGCGACCCGCGTCTAGCGTCGTCTCCACACGTTCGGGTGAAAGCCACCCAGCCCCGCCAGTACTCTTCAATTCCCTCCACACATTTTTACTTCGACCTGCTACAACCTGTTACCATGCTTTAGTGCTTTGGATTGCCTATTGTATACCTCACTATAAACTATGCCATCATCGCGAAAATATGCCAATGCACGAACGGCCGCGCAGTCATCCGCTCAGACTGCCTCATCGCCTGAGCAAGGGAAGCGCAGCTCAAGAAGTCCAACAAAAAGGGTGAGAGACAAGGATCCCCTATCGACGCGACTCTGGCCAAAGGATTCTAGGTTCTCGAGCTCCATAGACGGTGATCATGCCTCAGAAGCTTCGGGACCAGGCACACAAGGAAATCCGATCGATTTAGACGTTGTACCTGCTTACAATATTACCCCTTCATCACCATCACGGATCGATGATACTACTTCTCCCCCAAAGGCGCCGGCCTTAACGTCGCATTGCACGCCTCTTGGATCTTCATCACCTCAATATCTGCCCGTCACATATGACCAGCAGACCCCACCATTTTACGATGACGAAATCGAAGAGCTTCTCACGCCTCCACTTACAGTGCAAGAAAGCTCTTCGCAATCTGCAGAATGGTCATCACAATGTGCCTACGATGATGATATTTCACCGCCTGTGCCAAAGACGGCCCAGCCAGATCTATCCATGCAGCCTCAGGCAATCGAAATGGAAAACAACATTCAATTAGACGAAACTCAGGCTGAGGTTGTTGATGCCATACTTCGAGGCGCAAATGTCTTTTACACTGGGTCTGCCGGTTGCGGTAAATCCACAGTGCTGAAGGCTTTCGTAAAGCGTCTCGAGGAGCGGAATGTCAAAGTTGATATCGTGGCTCCAACTGGAATCGCTGCACTGAATGTGAATGGGTGCACGACATACAATTATGTAGGATTAAACCTAGACCATAGCGGGAGTTCCTTAGCCGACGTGCGACAACTTGCTTGGCGTCAGGGAGTAAAAGAACGCCTCAGCGATACGAATGTTCTAGTCATAGACGAGATCAGTATGGTTGAAAACTTTCATTTAGAACGTCTAAACGCGATGATGCAGGAGGCCAGATGGAACAATAACGCTTTTGGTGGGGTTCAGCTCGTCGTTACTGGGGATTTTTGTCAACTTCCTCCGGTTAAGCCCTTTGCGAATTGCCTGGATTGCGGTAAACCACTCGTGCCAGGCACAGTAAAGGACGAAAAAGGCCGTACTACGGAATATAACTGCTATCAGCATGGAGTTCGTTTCGACATTGACAAATGGGCCTTTCGATCTGCCATTTGGGAGAAATGCAACTTCACGTACTTCAACTTAACACAGGTCCACAGGCAGAGTGATAAACAGTTTATCAGTATTTTGAATAAGCTCCGGGTAGGCGTTCGATTGGCTCCGGCTGAGATTGATCTTTTGATGAATCATGATCTTGATGGGAGCACAGCAAACGCGATCAAAATCTACCCCAGGAAATATGAGGTCTACCGTGATAACCAAAACGCACTGAAAGCACTCGTTTCTTTGCCAAACCAGTACATTTGCCACGACCACTTCGAATTCTGGACCAGACCAGAGAACATCAAAAAGTATACCTCAGAGAATTCAGACAAGTCTTTAGAAGCTTTGAATGACTCTAAATTCGAATCAACCCTCATTTTAAAACAAGGCATGAAAGTCGTCCTTGTTCACAACATAGATCAGAAAATGGGACTTGTGAACGGATCCCAGGGCACTATTCTACGTTTTGAGGAGTTTGACATGAAACAATTAGCGAGGCCGGGGGGGCCACCCAAGTCAGCACCAGAGGAACCTATTCCAGGTAAATATAGTGATATAACCCATTACAAAGACGTTCGACTGGGGGCTTATGTCAGGGCGATGGACTGTCGCAATTACGGATATGCCGAAAAGCGGAAGAAGGGTGTGAAATGGTTCCCAGTCGTCAAATTTCGCAATGTTCCAGAGCCAAAAATAATTCTTCCAGTTACGATAGTAAACAGAGTGGGTCAAAGACCGCGAAACTTGCTGTCGAGAACTCAGATCCCACTCATACCGGGGTACGCCATTACTGCGCACAAAAGCCAGGCAAGTCTACTATGATGTACTTACAATGGCCTAGACTAATATGAAGCAGGGTATGACGCTGGATTTGGCCGAGGTAGACTTGTCCCATTCATTTGAGGATGGGCTTGCTTATGTTGCTCGTAAGTCATGATTTATACCTTATAGTCAAATCTCGACCTTTTCGGAAACGATTCTGTCTGTCCAGACTCTATAGACTCGGGACTTGCACACCGGTTGTACCTTGTTAGACGCAACCAATTAGCTAATGTATGTATAGTGAGTCGTGTGCGGACACTCGGTGGTCTCAAGGTCAAGGCTTTTCCACCCAACAGACAAGGCACTTGCAACGCACAAGTAAAGGAGTTTTTGCGTGAGCACTTTGGAGACTCTGTGCTAGACATGTAGATTTGCACAGATACTGATTGCAACTGCTATTTACGTAGTGGGTACATTTTTTTTTTTTGGTTATGTAGACTACTTCCGGGTTTTGATATTGATACCCTATGTTTACTGTATTAGGGGAGTAAGATCTGGAACGAGAAGGGAATCGATGGTAAACTTGTACTATTCATCGGGACAGTGCGCGGGCTTGAGTCATCTTCCAGCATCTAAAACCATGCTTCGGATGACTACCTTCGTGAATAGATTCGAAATAGCATGGCTTCTATCCATATCTCGTGTCTCCGATGTGGAGTTCCCACACAACGACACAGCCATCGCACCCCCACCCGCAACCAAGAACACTAAGACCCACCCGCGCCTATCGCATCGATCGCATCTGGCTCCATTGTCGTCTAACGGCGATCGCCCCCGTTCCCTGGCCCCAGCCCTGCCTGTTACCATCCAGGCGAGAGTTGGTTTGCGTGACGCCTCGGCGCCCCAACGCCCCTCTGATATGCAGGGTGACGTATGGCGCTAGCTATCACCACCTGATATAACGGCGAGCAGCAACAATCGAGCCTTAGTTGTATGATCCACCACGCATAATTAAAGCAAAGGAACCCTTTTTTAACATTCTCGATCAAAGCTTGAGTCGTACGAGATAAAAGTCGAGGCTTAGTCGGCCTATCTATAGAGGTCCAAGTAGGAAGACGGAATCATGTCAGCAGTTGATCAGTTGAAGCAGCAGAACGCTGCCTTGCAGGGTATGTGTCGGTACTTCTGATTCAGAAACCGTGCATGCGTGAATTTGGCGTTGACTCGAAAACAGCTGGCGTTGGTGATTTGCAGAAGGTTGCCCAAGGTGCCTCCTCCACAGCGAAAAAGACACCAGCAACCGCTGCAAAGACGACTACATCCACGGCCCAGAAGACCACAGCACCAGTAAAGAAAGCTACCCCAGCTGCTACTAAGGCTACAGGATCGGCGACAACGCCGATCAAGAAGGCACCCGCGAAACTGAACTCTGCTGCTCCTCTGGCCTCTCCAACGAGCACAACGCAGAAGACTACGCCAGTCAAAACGCCTGCTGCCGCGAAGAAGGCTGCGCCTGCAACATCAAATACTACTCCTGTCAAAAAGACACCCGTTGCAGCGAAAAAGATTACACCTAGCGAAACGGCAAAAACACCAACGAAGACCCCCGTAAAAGCACCTGCTCCAACACGGACACCCATCGGAACCAAGAAGCCCCTCCCATCCTCCAGCGCATCAACACCGGCAGCTAAAACGCCGGTAAAGGCCAACACGCCCGCCAAGGCAGCCACGTCCACCCCGTCCACCACCACGACAAAGCCCGCACCCAAGAAGTTACCCATTCGCACCGCTAACCCTGATGCCACGAAACCCACGCCCGCAGCAGTAAAGAAAACTGCTCCATCTCCAGCACCCGCCCCAGCAGCGAAGCAGCCAGGCGTCGTGGGCCAGGCATCCAATGCCGCTACGGGAGCACTGAACAAAGGCGTGGGCCTCACGACAGGAACGGTGAATTCAGTCACCAACACGGCGACCACCGGGCTGAACAGCACGATCAACGGCGTGACGGGTGTCGCAGGGAAGGGGCTCGATAAGATGCCTGCTGGAGTGGGCAAGCCCGTGAAGCAGGTCACTGACGGGGTGGGCAAAGTAGCTACGGGGGCCACGGATAACTTGTACTATACCGCGGGAGCGGCGACAAAGGTAATTCAAAAGCACACTCGAGTTTTTTTCTTTCGTTTGATCTTACATCCATTTCTCGGCACATGGGAGAACAGGAACGAAGTATAGGACATGCTGACGCAGACAACCGCAGGGCGTCCAAGGCACCCTCAGCAAAACGACCAACGCCCTCGGCCGCGGCGACGCAAAAGGCACCGCCGCAGGCCTGAGCAGCGGCGTCGGAAACACCGTCTCCGGCGTCGGCAAGGTGTGTGTATTCCCTTTCCCAAAATTGGCTGCTTTCTCCTACTTCTTTTTTCCCCGTGGGACATTGCTTTCATGCTATCGTTCATTCGAACAACCATCCTTCCGATTCTTTCTTTGATCTTTTTTCCGATGATGGAAGAGGCTAATCATGTATTTTATCCAGGGGCTGGGGAACACGGTCGGCGACTCGGTCGGAGGACTGGGATCGACTGTCGGCGGGCCACTCGGCAATGTCGTGGGAGGAGTTGGAAAAGGGGCAGGGGAAGCGGTCGGTGGAATCACTGGGGGACTGGGCGAAGGTGTAGGCAAGCTGGGGAAAGGGGATCTTCTCGGTGGGTTGGGAAGTACGGTCGGAGGCGTGCAGAAGGGTGTGGGCGGGT
>Ga0247757_10000825_pt1 | contig 23766 bp, 35 predicted proteins | sample UWRJL126311R4_FD_180929 | JGI IMG/M metagenome (GOLD analysis project Ga0247757, IMG submission 180929) | Plant litter microbial communities from Arlington Agricultural Research Station in Wisconsin, United States - UWRJ-L126-311R-4 | ecosystem: Environmental > Terrestrial > Plant litter >...
GCTCACCGAGACCGACGTGGAGCACCTCCGCGGCCTCGGCGACCCGCTCGATCTGCAGGACGTCGCCGAGGTCTACGTGCCGCTCAGCCGACTCCTCAACCTCTACGTCGAGGGCGCGCGCAACGTCCGCGCGGCGACGAGCGCGTTCCTGCGGCAGGACGTCGGGGGCACCCCGTTCGTGATCGGCGTCGCGGGCTCCGTCGCCGTCGGCAAGTCGACGACCGCGCGCCTGCTCCGGGAGCTGCTGGCCCGCTTCCCCGACACCCCGCACGTCGAGCTCGTCACGACCGACGGCTTCCTGCTCCCGAACGCGGAGCTCGAGCGCCGCGGCATCATGCAGCGCAAGGGCTTCCCTGAGAGCTACGACCGGCGCGGGCTCGTGCGGTTCGTGAGCGAGGTCAAGAGCGGCGTCGCCGAGGTCGCGGCTCCCGTCTACTCGCACCTGGTCTACGACATCGTGCCCGGCGAGCACGCGGTCGTGCGGCGGCCCGACATCCTCATCGTCGAGGGCCTCAACGTGCTGCAGCCCGCGAGCGGCGGACGGCTCGCGGTGAGCGACCTGTTCGACTTCACGATCTACGTGGATGCGCGCACCGCCGACATCGAGCAGTGGTACGTCGAGCGGTTCCTGCGTCTCCAGCGCGGCGCGTTCGCCGACCCCGACAGCTACTTCCACCGCTACGCGGACCTCACCGAGGACGAGGCGGTCGCCCGCGCCCGCGCTATCTGGGCCGAGATCAACGGCCCGAACCTCGAGCAGAACATCCTCCCGACGCGCGGGCGGGCATCGCTCGTGCTGCGCAAGGACGCGGACCACACGGTCTCGTCCGTCCTGCTGCGCAAGCTCTAGCCGAGCCCGGCCGCGTCCCAGCGCTGCTCGACCGAGGCGGCGATCGTCAGCTGGCCCGCGACGGTCGGGTGCACGTCGTCGGCCTGCATGAGCTCGGGATGCCCCCGCAGCGGATCCGGGAAGCTCAGCATCGTGCCGCCGACCGCGTGCACCGCGCTCCGCACGGCCTGCGCGATCCGGTCCAGCTGCGCGGGCCACGCCGACTCGTTCCAGACGGGGCTGACGGCGATGAGCTGCGCGTCCGGCAGGGCGGCGTGCAGCTGCCGCGTGACGGAGCGGATCGCCGACTCCACCTGCGCCTCGGGCATCCCGAGGTCGTTGCTGCTGCCCGCGAGGATCACCGTCGAGGGATGCAGGCGGATGGCGGCGCGCACCTGGTCGGCGAACGAGGTCCCGTCGTCGCCCTCCGCCACGAACCCGTCGCCATCGGCCGCGAGGTCGGTGAGGCGCCAGCCGTGGTCGCGGGCGACCACCTCGGGCCAGGACTGCCGCTGCGTGAGGCCGTGGCCGTCCATGATCGAGTCGCCGATGGCGACGACGGTGCGCGCGTCCGAGGTGCGGGCGAGCGCCACGGCACCGACGCCCGCGGCCGCGGTCAGCGCGAGAGCGAGCGCGACCGCGAGGGTCGCGACGAGGATCCTCCGACCGCCGATCGTGCGCACGGCGTCACGCTAGACGCGCCGTCTTAACGCGGGCTATGCGCGCTCCAGGACGAAGACGGGGATCCGCCGATCCGTCTTGAGCTGATAGTTCGCGTAGTCGGGCCATGCCGCGACGGCGCGTTCCCACCACGCGGCGTACTCGGCGCCGTCGACCTCGCGCGCGAGGTAGTCGTGCTTCTCGGCGCCGTCCTGCAGCTCGACCTGCGGGGTCTTCGAGAGGTTCCAGTACCACACGGGGTGGTCCGGTGCGCCGCCCTTCGAGGCGACGACCGCATAGGCGCCGTCGTGCTCCACGCGCATGAGGGCGGTCTTGCGGAGCAATCCCGACTTCGCGCCGATGCTCGTCAGCACGATGATCGGCTTGCCGCGCAGCTCCGCGGACTCCGTGCCGCCGCTCGCCTCATAGCTTTCGGCCTGCACACGGGCCCATTCGGATGTGCTGGGTGCGTACTCTCCGCTCAGCGGCATGGGTGCTCCTCGAGGATCGGGGAGGAACCGCGATCAGCTCGCGGCGACCGCCAGCCGCTCCCGCACGATGCCGGCGAGCTCGTCGGCGATCGCGACGGCGTCGTCGTGGTCCTCCGCCTCCACCATGACACGCACGAGGGGCTCCGTGCCGGACGGACGCAGCAGGACGCGGCCGGTCGAGCCGAGCCGCTCCTCGGCCGCGGCGACGGCCGCCGCGACCTCTTGGTCGGCGTCGAGCCGCTCGCGGTCGACGCCGCGCACGTTGACCAGCACCTGCGGGAACACCGTCATGACCTGCGCGAGCTCGGCGAGGCTCTTGCCGCTGCGCACGACCTCGGCCGCCAGCTGCAGACCGGTCAGGATCCCGTCGCCGGTCGTCGCGTGGTCGCGGAAGATGACGTGCCCCGACTGCTCGCCGCCGAGGCTCAGGTGCTGCGCGTCGAGCTCCTCGAGCACGTAGCGGTCGCCGACCTTGGTCTGGATCGTGCGGATGCCGTGCTCCTCCATCGCGACGCGCAGTCCGAGGTTCGACATGACGGTCGTGACGAGGGTGTCCTGGGCGAGCTTGCCGCGCGCCTTCAGGGAGACGGCGAGGATCGCCATCATCCGGTCGCCGTCGACGACCTCGCCGGTGGCGTCGATCGCGAGGCAGCGGTCGGCGTCGCCGTCGTGGGCGATGCCGAGGTCGGCGCCGTTCTCGAGCACCGCGGCGCGCAGGTGGTCGAGGTGCGTGGAGCCGACGCCGTCGTTGATGTTGAGACCGTCGGGATCGGCGCCGATCACCGTCACCTTCGCGCCGGCGAGCGCGAACGCCTCCGGCGAGACGCCCGAGGCGGCGCCGTGGGCCGCGTCGATCACCACGTGGAGCCCGTCGAGCTTCACGTCGAGCGCGCCGACGAGGTGGACGACGTAGCGGTCCTCGGCGTCGGAGAAGCGGCGGATCCGCCCCACCCCGGCACCGGTCGGCGCCATCTTGGGCTGCGCGAGCGCGTCCTCGATGCGGTCCTCGACCTCGTCGGGCAGCTTGGCGCCGCCGAGCGCGAAGAACTTGATGCCGTTGTCGGCCGCCGGGTTGTGCGAGGCCGAGACGACGACGCCGAAGTCCGCCCCGATGTCGTCGATCAGGAACGCCGCCGCCGGCGTCGGGATGACGCCGGCGTCGAGCACGTCGATGCCGGAGCTCGCGAGCCCGGCCGCGACGGCCGCGGCGATGAACTCGCCCGAGACGCGCGGGTCGCGGGCGAGCACGGCCTTGGGCCGGCGTCCCTCCGCACGGAGCTGATCGGCGTGCCGGCCGCGGGTCAGGACCCGGGCCGCGGCCTGGGCGAGCCCGAGGGCGAGGTCCGCGGTGACGACGTCACCGTTCGCCAGCCCCCGGACGCCGTCGGTGCCGAACAGACGGGGCATGAGCGACTAGCGCTTCGAGAACTGCGACGCCTTACGGGCCTTCTTGAGACCGGCCTTCTTGCGCTCGATGACGCGGGCGTCGCGGGTCAGGAAGCCGGCCTTCTTGAGGGTCGGGCGGTTGTTCTCGCGGTCGATCTCGTTGAGGGCGCGCGCGATCGCGAGGCGGAGCGCACCGGCCTGGCCCGAGGGGCCGCCGCCGGTGATCTTCGCGATCACGTCGTACGAGCCCGCGAGCTCGAGCACGGTGAACGGGTCGGTGATGAGCTGCTGGTGCAGCTTGTTCGGGAAGTACTCCTCGAGCGCGCGGCCGTTGACCGTGAAGCCGCCGGCGCCGGGGGCCAGGCGCACGCGCGCGATGGCCTCCTTGCGACGGCCGACGGCGGCGCCGCCGACGTTGACCACGCGCGGGGCGCGGGTCTCGCTGACCTCACCGGCCGGGGTCTCGGTCGAGTAGGAGTTGAGCTCGGGAGCCAGGTCCTCGATGTTCGCCATGATTCGGTGTCCTTGGAAGTCGGTGCGGGCGCTTACTGCGCGACCTGGGTGAGGGTGAAGGGCTTGGGCTGCTGCGCGGCGTGCGGGTGCTCGGCGCCCGCGTAGACCTTCAGCTTCTTGATCTGGGCGCGGCCCAGCGAGTTCTTCGGGAGCATGCCGCGGATCGCCTTCTCGACGGCGCGGGTCGGGTGCTTCTCGAGCATCTCGACATAGGTCTCGCTGGAGAGGCCGCCCGGGTAGCCGGAGTGGCGGTAGGCGAGCTTCTTCTCGAGCTTCTGGCCCGTCAGCGCGACCTTCTCGGCGTTGATGACGATGACGAAGTCGCCCATGTCCATGTGCGGCGCGAAGGTGGCCTTGTGCTTGCCGCGGAGGATCGCGGCGGCGTGGCTGGCCAGTCGACCGAGCACCACGTCGGTGGCGTCGATGACGATCCAGTCGCGCTTGATGTCCGCGGGCCGCGGGCTGAAAGTACGCGTCATGAGATTGCTTTCTCTCGAGGTGTCGTGAATCCCGCTCCGGTGAGCGTTCCGCCCGGATCGGACGGAACCCTGCGGTGGAGGGCTCGGAATGCCGCCCGCGTGAAGCAGGCAACCTCCATAGGTTAGTCGATCGGCTCCAGGTCCGCCACCTCGCGCCGGGCGCGGGTGCGCTCCACGCGCGCGGCGAGCTCGTCGTCGGGCGGGTAGCCGACCTCGACGAGCGTGAGCCCGCGCGCCGGGACGACCTTGAACGCCGAGGTGCGGACGCCGGCGTCGCGGAGCGCGGCCACCCCTCCGGCGGCGAGCCGGCGCTCCCCCGCCGCGATGCTGGCCCCGACGAGCGCGCGCACCATGCTGTGGCAGAACGCATCGGCGCGCACCCGCGCGACGAGCACGCCGTCGTCGTCGCGGCCCCAGGAGAACTCCTGCAGCATGCGGATCGTCGTCGCCCCCTCGCGCGGACGGCAGAACGCGGCGAAGTCGTGCAGCCCGAGGAGCGACGCGGCCGCGGACTCCATCGCGGCGTCGTCGAGCTCGGTCGGATGCCAGAGCGTGTGATCCCGCCGCCGCGGGTCGTGCGGGGCGCGGCCGTCCGCGATCCGGTACTCGTAGCGGCGCCAGAGCGCCGCGAACCGGGCGTCGAACCCGTCCGGTGCCACGGCCGAGCGGGCGACGACGAGGTCGGAGACCGGCCCCCCGATCCCGGTGAGCCGACGCGCGAGAGAGGCCGCGCCCTTCGTGATCGCGTTGCCGCGCACGCGATCGAGGACGGCCAGCTCGGCGTCGCCGAGGTCCACGTGGGCGACCTGCCCCGTCGCGTGCACGCCCACGTCGGTGCGCCCGGCGACCGTGACCGTCGGGGCTGCGCCGGTCGAGCGGAACAGCTCGGCGAGGCGCGACTCCAGCTCGCCCTGCACGGTGCGCAGGCCGTTCTGCCGGGCCCAGCCGGAGAAGGCGGTCCCGTCGTAGGCCAGATCCAGCCGCACCCGGGTCGTCGCCATGGCCGCGAGTCTAGGCTGGAGCCTCGTCGTCCCGGACCTCGACGACTGCGACCCCTCATGACCCCGAGCCGCCCGACCTCGTCCCTCGCCCCCGCGCCGGCGGAGCGTCTCCCGCCGTCCCCGCTCGGCCCCTACCGCGTGGTCGGCCTCGACGGCATCCGTGCGATCGCGGTCGTGCTCGTCATCGTGTTCCACCTCGGGCCCGGGGCGCTGGTCGGCGGCTACCTCGGTGTCGACGTGTTCTTCGTCGTCAGCGGATTCCTCATCACGACACTGCTCGTGCGGGAGGACGAGGCGACCGGGCAGATCCGCCTCGGCGCCTTCTGGCTCCGGCGCGCGCGACGGCTGCTGCCGGCGCTCGTCGTGCTCGTGCTGGTGTGCTGCAGCGCGGCGTGGCTGCTGGGCGGCGACGTGCTCGTCGGGATCGGGCGCCAGCTGATCGGCGCGGCGACGTTCAGCACCAACTGGCTGCTCATCGGCGACGGGTCCACCTACTTCGGACAGGGACTGCCGGAGCTCTTTCGCAACCTGTGGTCGCTCGCGGTCGAGGAGCAGTTCTACCTCGTCTGGCCGCTGCTGCTCGTGCTCGTCCTGCTGCGCATCCCCCGCTGGCTGCGCATCGTCATCGCGCTGCTGCTGGCCGCCGGGTCCGCCGCGGCGATGTGGCTGCTCGTGGATCCCGCGGACAGCACGCGCGTCTACTACGGCACGGACACGCACGCCTTCGGCCTGGCGATCGGAGCGGCGCTCGCGTTCGCCGCGGTCCACTGGCCGCGCGCGAGGGAGCGCTGGCCGCGGGCGCTGCGCGTGATCCTCCCGATCGTCGGCCTGCTCGCCGTCGCCGGGCTCGTCGGTCTCGCGGTCGTGCTCGACGGCGCCCGGCTGGAGGCCTACCGCGGCGGCCTCGTCGCCGTCTCCGTCATGACGGCGCTCGCGATCGTGTCGCTGCTCGTGCCGGGTTCGTGGCTCGCCCGCGCGCTCGAGACGGGACCGTTCCGCTGGGTCGGGCGGCGCAGCTACGGCCTGTACCTGTGGCATTGGCCCGTGCTGCTCCTCGTGCAGAACGCGCTGCCGACCTGGCAGCGCGACGGTGCGCAGGGCTGGGCGATCGGCGGGATCGCCGCCGCCATCACGGTCGTGGCCGCCGCGCTGTCGTTCCGTTTCGTCGAGCAGCCGGTCCGCCGCTTCCGCATCCGGCGCCCCGCGGATGCCGCCCCTCGCCCGCGCTGGCGGGTCCCGGTGTGGTCGGCGGCCGTCGCGGTGCTGCTGCTCGTGACCGGCGCCGGCAGCACGCTCGCGCTCGGCGCGGATCCGGGCGTCGGCCAGACCCAGCAGCAGGTCGAGGCGGGGCAGCGGGCGATCGCCGGGCCCCCGACGCCGCGATCGAGCGCCGACGCGCGTGCCGGCGCCGGCACCCCGACGCCCGCGCCGAGCGCCACGGCCGCGGGCGGCGACCAGATCACCTCCATCGGCGACTCCGTCATGCTCGCGGCGGCGCCCGAGCTGACGGCCGGGCTGCCCGGGATCGCGATCGACGCTGTCGTCTCCCGGCAGATGTCGTCCGCGCCGGAGGCCCTGCAACAGGACCTCGACGCCGGCACGCTCCGCAAGGTCGTCCTCATCGAGCTCGGCACCAACGGCCCGATCCAGCGCTCGACGCTCGAGCAGATCCACCAGATCGTCGGCCCCGACCGCCAGATCATCGTCATGTCGGCGCAGGCGCCGCGCGGCTGGACGGACGGCGTCAACACCACGCTGTCGGCGTTCGCCGACCAATACCGCAACGTCGTGCTCGCCAACTGGCACGACGCCGTGCAGCCGCACCTCGACATCCTCAACCGCGACCAGATCCACTTCGGCGGCGCGGGCGCGCGGCTGTTCACGAGCGTCGTGAAGGATGCGCTGCAGCAGCTGGCCGAGCTCCCGCCGCCGCGCGACGAGCGCGACGACCTCTCGCTGCCGGTCCCGGTCTGACCCGCGCGGGCGTCGTGAGCGCGGCCTAGCCTGGAGCATGGCCCTCCCGCTGCAGCCGCCCATCGAGCCGATGCTGGCCACCGCCGTCGACGCGGTGCCGGAGCCGGATGCTGTGTCCGGCGGCTACGACTACGAGCCCAAGTGGGACGGGTTCCGCGGCATCGTCTTCGCCGACGGCGCGGATGTCGAGATCGGCAGCCGCGGCTCCAAGCCGCTCACCCGCTACTTCCCCGAACTCGTGGCGGTGTTCGCCGAGCAGCTCGGCGAGCCGTGCATCGTCGACGGGGAGATCGTCGTGCGCACCGGCTCCCCCGGCCACGAGCGCCTCGACTGGGACACGCTCTCGCAGCGCATCCACCCCGCCGCGAGCCGGGTCGCGAAGCTCGCGGCCGAGACGCCCGCGTCGTTCGTCGCCTTCGACCTCCTCGCGGCCGACGGCCGCTCGCTCCTCGACGAGCCGTTCGCCGCCCGTCGCGCGCGCCTCGAGTCGCTCTTCGCCGGCGTCGCGGCGCCCCTGCACCTCAGTCGCACCACCCGCGATGCGGCGATCGCCCGCCGCTGGTTCACCGAGTTCGAGGGCGCGGGGCTCGACGGCGTCGTCGCCAAGCCCCGCGACGCCGCGTACCAGCCGGGCAAGCGCGTGATGCGCAAGGTGAAGCACCACCGGACCGCGGACGTCGTGCCGGTCGGGTATCGGATCCATAAATCCGGCCACGGGGTCGGCTCGCTGCTCGTGGGCCTCTACGACGGCGACGGCGGCCTCCGCGGCGTCGGCGGCGCCTCGGCGTTCACGGCCGCGCGGCGCGACGAGCTCATCGACGAGCTCGCCCCGCTCGTCGAGCGCGACGCGGCGGGCGAGATCGTGCACGGCGAGGGCGAGCGGAGCCGCTTCTCCGCCGCGAAGGACGTCACGTTCGTGCGCCTCCGCCCCGAGCGCGTGCTCGAGGTGCGCTACGACCAGCTCGAGGGCGGCCGGTTCCGGCACGCCGTGCAGTTCGCGCGCTGGCGGCCGGACCGCGACCCCGCGTCGTGCCGGTACGACCAGCTCGACCAGCCGCCCGCCTACGACCTCGACGACGTGCTGGGCTGACTCAGTCCTCGGCGGGCCTCTTCGCCCGGCTGGGCTGCACTCGCGGCGGCTCCCCCGGCATCTTCGGGTGCTCGGGCGGATAGGGCAGCTCGCCGATCCCCGCCGCGAGGTCGCGCTCCCACCAGCCGAGGAGCACGTCGAGCGTGCCGCGGTGCTCCGCCATTCCGTGCCACGGGTCGCCGTGTGCGCGCAGGCGATCGGGCACGCTCCGGACCGTGAACGAGGCCGGATCGGCGGAGTCGAGCTCGTCCCAGTCGAGCGGCGTCGACACCACGGCACCCGGACGCGCCCGCGGACTGTACGCCCCGGCGATCGTGCGGTCGCGCGCCGCCTGGTTGAAGTCGACGAACACGCGCTCGCCGCGCTCCTCCTTCCACCAGGCGGTCGTGACCTCGGTCGGCATCCGGCGCTCGAGCTCGCGCGCCGCGGCGATGACCGCGTGCCGCACGCCGATGAAGTCGTGGGTGGGCTCGATGGGCGCGTAGACGTGGAGCCCGCGGTTGCCCGACGTCTTGACGTACGCCGTCAGCCCCGCGTCCTCCAGCACGGCACGGAGCACGGGGGCCGCCCGGACCGCGTCCCGGTAGTCGACGCCGGGTTGCGGGTCGAGGTCCATGCGCAGCTGGTCCGGATGGTCCACGTCGTCCGCGCGCGAGGGCCACGGGTGGAACACGATCGTGTTCATCTGGGCCATCCAGACCGCGGCGGCCGGCTCATCGATCACGAGCATCGGATGCCGGCGCCGGCTGGGGAAGGTCACCATCGTGTCGCGCATCCACGCCGGCACCCCGCGCGGCGGCGACTTGCTGAAGAACTGCTCGCCCTCGACGCCTTCGGGGAACCGCTGGAGCGCGACCGGCCGGTCGCCGTTCGCCTCGACGAACGCGTTCCCGATCGCGACGAGGTACTCGGCGACCTCGGCCTTCGTCACCCCGACATCGGGCCACAGCACGCGGTTCGGGCTCGAGACGCGCACCGAGCGCGTGCCGTCCGGTCCGCCGACCTCGAGGACCATCGCCTCCGCCGCCATGCGGCCACCGTAGACGACGAAGACCCCGCCGGGGCACCCGGCGGGGTCTTCGCTCAGCGTTGCGAGAGGCTTACTTGGCGTCCTCGTCGACCTCGCCCGTGGGCTCGGCCTCGACGTCGGCGGGCGCGGCGTCGGTCGACTCGGCGACCGCCTCGTCCTGCGCCTCGACCGCGGTCTCCTCCGCGTCGGCGGTGTCGGACTCCGCACCGCCCTCGGCGACGACCTCGGCCTCCTCGGCCTCGATCGCGGCGTCGGCCTTGGCGGTGTCCGCCTTCGGGACCTCGTTGCGGGCCGCCGACTTCTTCGACGACGCCGGCTTCTTGGTCACGGGCTCGAGGACGAGCTCGATGACCGCCATGGGGGCGTTGTCGCCCTTGCGGAAGCCGGTCTTCGTGATGCGGGTGTAGCCGCCCTCACGCTCGGCGACGAGCGGTGCGATCTCAGCGAAGAGCTCGTGCACGACCGACTTGTCGCGGATGATCGTCATCACCCGACGACGCGCGTGCAGGTCGCCGCGCTTCGCGAAGGTGATGAGGCGCTCCGCCAGGGGACGCAGGCGCTTGGCCTTGGTCTCCGTGGTCTGGATGCTCTTGTGGGTGAAGAGGGCCGAGGCGAGGTTCGCGAGCAGCAGACGCTCGTGCGCCGGGCCGCCCCCGAGGCGGGGTCCCTTGGTGGGCTTGGGCATTGTTCCGTGTCTTCCTGTGAGTGCTGGTTCGGTGAGCCGCCGCTCCTGCGGCTCACCCGCTCCGCCGGCCGCGCGCGAGCGCCCGGCTTCGCTGGGAGTCTCGCTGCCTAGACGTTCTCGTCGTCGTAGCCGCCGTAGAAGTGCGCACCGTCGAAGCCGGGCACGCTGTCCTTGAGCGACAGGCCCATCTCGGTGAGCTTGTCCTTGACCTCGTCCACCGACTTCTGGCCGAAGTTGCGGATGTTCATGAGCTGCGTCTCCGACAGCGCCACGAGCTCCGACACGGTGTTGATGCCCTCGCGCTTGAGGCAGTTGTACGAGCGCACGGACAGGTCGAGGTCCTCGATCGGCATGCTCAGCTCGCTCGAGAGCACGGCGTCGACCGGCGCGGGGCCGATCTCGATGCCCTCGGCCGCGGCGTTGAGCTCACGGGCGAGGCCGAAGAGCTCCACGAGGGTGCGGCCGGCGGAGGCGATCGCGTCGCGCGGCGTGATGGCCGGCTTCGACTCGACGTCGACCACGAGGCGGTCGAAGTCGGTGCGCTCGCCGGCACGGGTGGCCTCGACGCGGTAGGTGACCTTGAGCACCGGCGAGTAGATCGAGTCGATCGGGATCTGCCCGGCCTCGCTGAACTCGCTGCGGTTCTGGGTCGCCGAGACGTAGCCTCGGCCGCGCTCGATGGTGAGCTCGAGCTCGAACTTGGCCTTGTCGTTGAGCGTCGCGATGACGAGGTCCGGGTTGTGGATCTCGACCCCGGCCGGCGCCGAGATGTCGGCGGCCGTGACGACGCCCGCGCCCTGCTTGCGCAGGTAGGCGGTGATGGGCTCGTCGTGCTCGCTCGAGACCGTCAGGTTCTTGATGTTGAGGACGATCTCGACGACGTCCTCCTTGACACCGGGGATGGTGTCGAACTCGTGCTGGATCCCGTCGATGCGGATGCTGGTGACCGCCGCGCCCGGGATGGACGACAGCAGGGTGCGACGCAGCGAGTTCCCGAGGGTGTAGCCGAAGCCCGGCTCGAGCGGCTCGATGACGAACCGCGACCGGAACTCGGAGATGTTCTCCTCAGACAGGGTGGGGCGCTGTGCGATGAGCACGGATGCTTCCTTTCGGCGAGGACGTCCGCCATATGACGCCCACGTGAAGTACGGCGGGTGGCTGGGCCGCCGGTTGTTGAGTTGTGAAGTTCTGGACGCGCAGCGAAGGCGGAGGCCCGCAGGCCCCCGCCTCAGCAGCTAGACGCGGCGACGCTTGGGCGGGCGAACGCCGTTGTGCGCCTGCGGTGTGACGTCGTTGATGGAGCCGACCTCCAGACCCGCCGCGGTGAGCGAGCGGATCGCCGTCTCGCGACCCGAGCCCGGGCCCTTGACGAAGACGTCGACCTTCTTCATGCCGTTCTCCTGCGCCTTGCGCGCGGCCGACTCGGCGGCCATGCCGGCCGCGTAGGGCGTCGACTTGCGCGAGCCCTTGAAGCCGACGTCGCCGCCGGAGGCCCAGGCGATGACCGCACCCGAGGGGTCGGTGATCGAGACGATGGTGTTGTTGAACGTCGACTTGATGTGGGCCTGGCCCACGGCGATGTTCTTCTTCTCCTTGCGGCGCGGCTTGCGGCCGGCGGCAGCCTTCGGAGTGGCCATTACTTCTTGCCTGCCTTCTTCTTGCCGGCGACGGTGCGCTTCGGACCCTTGCGGGTGCGGGCGTTGGTCTTGGTGCGCTGACCGCGGACCGGGAGGCCGCGGCGGTGGCGCAGACCCTCGTAGGAGCCGATCTCGACCTTGCGGCGGATGTCGGCCTGGACCTCGCGGCGGAGGTCGCCCTCCACCTTGTAGTTGCCCTCGATGTAGTCGCGGAGCAGCACCAGCTGGTCGTCGCTGAGGTCCTTCACGCGGATGTCGCCGGAGATCCCGGTCTCCTTCAGCGTGGCGAGGGCGCGCGTGCGCCCGACCCCGTAGATGTACGTGAGTGCGACCTCCACGCGCTTGTCGCGCGGGATGTCGACACCGGCGAGACGTGCCATGTCGGCAGTCCTTTCCAGGTATCCGGAGGTCTGGACGTCACGGGTGCTCGGGCCTCCGGACCCGGGGTGTCACGCCGCTCGCGCGGCGATCCTGGTGACGCTCTGTGTTTCGGTGGTGAAGCGGGTGCTGCGGGAGTCTCAGCCCTGGCGCTGCTTGTGGCGCGGGTTCGACTTGCAGATGACCATGACGCGGCCGTTGCGGCGGATCACCTTGCAGTGGTCGCAGATCGGCTTGACGCTGGGGTTGACCTTCATGAGTTTTCTCTTCTCGCTGTCATCGTGAACCGCGCACCGGCAGGCGCGCGGGACCGTTACTTTCCAGCGGACTTACTTGTAGCGGTAGACGATCCGACCGCGGGTCAGGTCGTAAGGGCTGAGCTCCACGATCACGCGGTCCTCGGGGAGGATGCGGATGTAGTGCTGACGCATCTTGCCCGAGATGTGGGCGAGAACCTTGTGTCCATTGCTCAGCTCAACGCGGAACATCGCGTTGGGGAGAGCTTCGAGCACCGAGCCCTCGATCTCGATGACGCCGTCCTTTTTGGCCATACTGCGGTGAATCAGCTCCAGAAGTCTGCTGGTCGTGCGGGATTGGTGTGATCTGCAGAGTGCAGACACCAAGGGTCAACCCTACGGGATGGCGGAGTATTCCGCCACTCGGGTGGGCTACGCGGCCGACGCGCCGATCCCGCGCGAGGAGAGCGCCGCCGCGATGCGCCGCCAGACCTCGTCCATCGAGCCGAGCCCGTCGACCTCGACGAGCAGCTCCCGCTCGCGGAAGATCTCGAGGAGCGGCTGCGTCTCGCGCAGGTAGACGTCCTGCCGGTGGCGGATCGCCTCCTCGGAGTCGTCGGCGCGGCCCTGCTCCCCCGAGCGGATCGTCAGCCGGCGCACGAGCTCCTCCGGGTCGGCCACGAGCTGCAGCACGGCGTCGAGCACGTGGCCGTGCGCGGCGAGGAACCCGTCGAGGTACGCGACCTGGTCGGGCGTCCGCGGGTAGCCGTCGAGGAGGAAGCCGCCGTCGGCGTCGGCCTGCTCGAGCCGGTCCTTCACGAGCGCGTTCGTGAGCTCGTCGGTCACGTAATCGCCGCTGTCGACGATCGCCTGGACCTGCTTGCCGAGCTCGGTCTGGTCCGCGATGTTCTGGCGGAAGATGTCGCCCGTCGAGATCGTCGGCACGCCGAGGTACTCGGAGATGCGCGCCGCCTGGGTGCCCTTGCCGGCACCCGGCGGGCCCACGATGAGCAGGCGGCTCAACGCAGGAGTCCCTCGTAGTGGCGCTGCTGGAGCTGCGAGTCGATCTGCTTCACCGTCTCGAGGCCGACGCCGACCATGATCAGGATGCTCGTGCCGCCGAACGGGAAGTTCTGGTCGGCGTTGATGAGCGCGAGCGCGATGAGCGGGATCAGCGCGACGAGACCGAGGTACAGCGAGCCCGGGAGCGTGACGCGGGTCAGCACGTAGTCCAGGTACTCGGCGGTCGGCCGGCCCGCGCGGATGCCGGGGATGAAGCCGCCGTACTTCTTCATGTTGTCCGCGACCTCGTCCGGGTTGAACGTGATGGCGACGTAGAAGTAGGTGAACCCGACGATCAGCAGGAAATACACGATCATGTAGATCGGGTTGTCGCCGCGGGTCAGGTTGTTGTTGATCCAGTCGACCCAGCCGGGGTTGTTGCCCGCGCTCGACTGACTGAACTGCGCGACCAGCGCCGGCAGGTAGAGCAGCGACGAGGCGAAGATGACCGGCACGACGCCGGCCATGTTGACCTTGATCGGGATGTACGTGTTATTGCCGCCGTACGTCCGCCTGCCGACCATGCGCTTGGCGTACTGCACGGGGATCCGTCGTTGCGACTGCTCGACGAAGATGACCGCCACGAGGATCGCGAGGCCGATGATCACGACCCCGATCACGAGCTCGACGCCGTTCTGGCCGCCCTGCGTGTACACCTGCTGCATCGACGGGATGAAGCGCGACGCGATCGAGGTGAAGATGAGGAGCGACATGCCGTTGCCGATGCCGCGCTCGGTGATGAGCTCGCCCATCCACATGATGAGGCCGGTGCCGGCGGTCATGCTGATGACCATGAGGCCCATGGCGAAGTAGACGAACGGCTGGGGCGGGAGCGCCAGGATGCTGCTGCCGCCGCAGGTCGCGTTGTTGGTGCCGAAGAGGTTGCCGGAGTTCGCGACCGTGATGAGCGTGGTCGACTGCAGCAGGCCGAGACCGATGGTCAGGTACCGCGTGTACTGCGTGAGCCGCGCCTGGCCCGACTGGCCCTCCTTGTAGAGGGTGTCGAAGTGCGGGATGACCACCCGCAGCAGCTGCACGATGATCGACGCCGTGATGTACGGCATGATCCCGAGCGCGAAGATCGAGAGCTTCAGCAGCGCGCCGCCGCTGAAGAGGTTGACCAGGTCGTAGAGACTGCCCTGGTCGCCCGAGATGCTGTCGAGACAGTTCTGCAGGCCGGTGAAGTTGACGAACGGCGCCGGGATGAACGAGCCCAGACGGAACAGGGCGATGATGGCGAGCGTGAAGAGGATCTTCGTACGGAGATCCGGTGTGCGGAAGATCCGCGCGATCGCGCTGAACACGTCGCCTCCCGGGATTTCGTGGGGACGGGCCCCGGCGGGACCCGGGTTCGGCGGCCCCCGGAGGGGCCGCCGTCCCGAATGGTTGCGGTGGAGCCGGTGCTACTTGACCGAGCCGCCGGCGGCCACGATCTTCTGCTCCGCAGAGCTCGAGACCTTGTCGACCGCGACGTTCAGCTTAACCGAGATGTCGCCGGTGCCCAGCACCTTCACCTTCTCGTTCTTGCGCACCGCACCCTTGGCGACGAGGTCGCCGATGGTGACGTCGCCACCCGAGGGGTACAGCTCCACGAGACGCTCCAGGTTCACGACCTGGTACTCGACGCGGAACGGGTTCTTGAACCCGCGCAGCTTCGGCGCACGCATCACCGAGTTGAGGTTGCCGCCCTCGAGGCCGACGCGCACCTGGTAGCGGGCCTTGGTGCCCTTGGTGCCACGACCGGCCGTCTTGCCCTTCGAGCCCTCACCACGGCCGACGCGGGTCCGGTCCTTCTTGGAGCCGGGCGCGGGACGCAGGTGGTGCGCCTTCAGGATCTGCGGACGGGACTCCGCCGGAGCCGCCTTCTTCGCCGCGGCCTTGGCCGGAGCCTTGGTCGCCGGCTTCTCGGCGGCGGCCGACGCGGTGTCGTCGCTCTTCGACGCGGGAGCCTTCGACGCGGCCGGAGCCTTCGACGCCGGAGCCTTCGCCGCAGCCGGAGCCTTGGCCGCAGCCGGCTTCTTCTCGGCGGCCGGCTTCTCGGCGGCGGCCTTCGTCGCCGGCTTGGCGGCGGCGGCCTTGGCCGGAGCCTTGGCGGCGGGTGCCTTCTTCTCGGCGGCGGGCTTCTCCGCCGCAGCCTTGGTGGTCGTCGGCTTCTTGGCCGCCGGCGCCTTCTTCTCGGTCTCTTCGGCCATCAGTCAATCTCCTCGACCTTCACGAGGTGGGCGACCGTGCGCACGTAGCCACGGTTGGCCGGGGTGTCCTCGCGGACGACGGTGTCGCCGATCCGCTTGAGGCCCAGGCTCCGCAGCGTGTCGCGCTGGTTCTGCTTCTCGCTGATAACGGACTTGGTCTGGGTCACCTTCAGACGCGCGGCCATCAGGCACCTGCCTTCGCGGTGTTGTAGACGCCCTGCGCCGCGGCGCGGTCGTCGGCCTCGGCGCGCACCAGGCGCTCCGGAGCGACGTCCTCGAAGTCGAGGCCGCGACGGGCGGCGACGGCGCGCGGCTCTTCGAGCTGCTTGAGCGCCGCCACGGTCGCGTGGACGATGTTGATCGTGTTCGACGAGCCGAGCGACTTCGACAGCACGTCGTGGATGCCGGCGCACTCGAGCACCGCACGCACCGGACCACCGGCGATGACACCGGTACCGGCAGCGGCCGGACGCAGGAGCACGACGCCGGCAGCGGCCTCGCCCTGCACCGGGTGCGGGATCGTCTTGCCGGTGCGCGGGACGCGGAAGAAGTTCTTCTTCGCCTCCTCGACGCCCTTGCTGATCGCCAGCGGCACCTCGCGCGCCTTGCCGTAGCCGACGCCGACCGTGCCGTTGCCGTCACCCACGACGACGAGCGCCGTGAAGCTGAAGCGACGGCCGCCCTTGACGACCTTGGAGACGCGGTTGATGGTCACGACGCGCTCGAGGAACTGGCTGTCGCCGCGGTCCCGCGAGTTGCGGTCGTTGCGCTGACCGCGGTCGCGGCCCCCGCGACGGCCGTCGCGCTCGTTCTGGTTCGAGATCGTGCCCGCAGCGGTCTCGACGACCTGACCCTCGTTGACGGTCTCGGTGGTGGAGCTGGTGTCGCTCGCGGTCTTGTTCTCGGTGTTCGACGTGTCGCTCACAGGCTCAGTCCTCCCTCGCGGGCGCCCTCGGCGATGGCCGCCACGCGTCCCGCGTACTTGTTGCCGCCGCGGTCGAACACGACGGTGTCGACCCCGGCCTTCTTGGCGCGCTCGGCGACGAGCTCGCCGACCTTGCGGGCCTTGGCGGTCTTGTCACCCTCGAACCCGCGGAGGTCGGCCTCGAGCGTCGAGGCGAACGCGACCGTGTGGCCCTTGGTGTCGTCGACGACCTGCACGAAGACGTGGCGGGCCGACCGGGTCACGACGAGACGCGGACGCTCCTCGGTACCGGCGAGGTTCTTGCGCAGACGCGCGTGACGACGGTTCCGCTGCGCGGACTTGCTCTTGGCGGTCTTGCCGCCCGCCAGATGGCGCTGTGCGGTCATTACTTCCCACTCTTTCCGGCCTTGCGGCGCACGACCTCGCCCGCGTACCGCACGCCCTTGCCCTTGTAGGGCTCCGGCTTGCGCAGCTTGCGGATGTTCGCGGCCACCTCGCCCACGGCCTGCTTGTCGATGCCGCGGACGGTGAGTCTGTTGTTGCCCTCGACCTCGAACGAGATGCCGGCGGGCGGGTCGACCGTGATCGAGTGCGAGTAGCCGAGGGCGAACTCGATGGAGCTGCCCTTGGCCTGCACCCGGTATCCGGTGCCGACGACCTCGAGGCCCTTGGAGTAGCCCTCGGTGACGCCGATGATCTGGTTCGCGATGAGCGTGCGGGTCAGGCCGTGCAGCGACCGCGACTCGCGCTCGTCGTCGGGACGGGTGACAAGCACCTGGCCCTCCTTGAGCTCGACCGCGATCGGCGTCTTGACCGTGAGGCCGAGCTCGCCCTTGGGGCCCTTCACTGCGACGGCCTGGCCGTCGATGGTGACGGTCACGCCCGCGGGCACGTCGATGGGGAGACGTCCGATACGAGACATGTCAGGTCACCACACGTAGGCGAGGACTTCCCCACCCACGCCCTTCTTGGTCGCCTCGCGGTCGGTCAGCAGACCGGACGAGGTGGAGAGGATGGCCACGCCGAGGCCGCCCAGCACGTGGGGGATCTCGGTGGACTTCGCGTACACGCGCAGACCGGGCTTCGACACGCGCTTGATGCCCGCGATCGAGCGCTCACGGCTCGGGCCGTACTTCAGGTCGATGGTGAGGGTGGAGCCGACGCGAGCGGGCTCGACCTTCCAGCCCGAGATGTAGCCCTCCTTCTGGAGGATCTCGGCGATGTGGGTCTTGAGCTTGCTCGACGGGAGCGACACCGTGTCGTGGTACGCGCGGTTGGCGTTCCGGAGACGGGTCAGCATGTCGGCGACCGGGTCGGTCATCGTCATATGACGTTCTACTTTCTGCTATCTGGTATCGGCTCGGGGTCCACCCCGGCCGACCTGGATCGGTGGAGGCTGCGGCTTACGCCGCGGCGTCCTGGGTGCGGAAGGGGAAGCCGAGCAGGCGCAGGAGCGCGCGGCCCTCGTCATCCGTCTTCGCGGTGGTCACGACCGTGATGTCGAAGCCGCGCACGCGGTCGATCTGGTCCTGATTGATCTCGTGGAAGATCGACTGCTCGGCGACACCGAAGGTGTAGTTGCCGTTGCCGTCGAACTGCTTGTCGCTCAGACCACGGAAGTCGCGGATGCGCGGGAGCGCGAGCGACAGCAGACGGTCGAGGAACTCCCATGCCCGGTCGCCGCGCAGCGTCACGTGGGCGCCGATCGGCATGCCCTCGCGCAGCTTGAACTGCGCGATGGACAGGCGGGCCTTGGTCACCTGCGGCTTCTGACCGGTGATGAGCGTGAGGTCCTTGACGGCTCCCTCGATCACCTTCGAGTCGCGGGCCGCCTCGCCGACACCGGTGTTGACCACGATCTTCACGAGACCGGGGACCTGGTGCGGGTTGGTGAAGCCGAACTCCTCGGTGAGCGCCGGGGCGATCTCGGAACGGTACTTCTGCTTGAGGCGCGGCTGGATCTTGCCAGCCGGCGCGGCAGTCGTGTCAGTCATCAGAACTTCTCTCCGGACTTCTTCGCGTAGCGGACGCGAACGGTCTTCTTGACGCCGTCCTTCTCCACGACCTCCTCGCGGAAGCCGACGCGGGTCGGCTTCTTCGTCTTGGGGTCGATGAGCTGGACGTTCGAGATGTGGATGGGGGCCTCGTGGGTCTCGATGCCACCGGTCTTCGTGCCGCGCTGGGTCTGGCCGACCTTCACGTGCTTCGTGACGTAGTTGACGCCCTCGACCACGATGCGGTCCTGATCCTTGAGGATCTCGATGACCTTGCCCTGCTTGCCGCGGTCGCCGCCGCGGTCCTGCGACGGACCGGTGATGACCTGGACGAGATCGCCCTTACGGATGTTCGCCATGAGTTAGATGACCTCCGGGGCCAGCGAGATGATCTTCATGAACCGCTTGTCGCGGAGCTCGCGACCGACGGGTCCGAAGATGCGGGTGCCGCGCGGGTCGCCATCCGACTTGAGGATGACGGCGGCGTTCTCGTCGAACTTGATGTAGGAGCCGTCGGGACGACGGGTCTCCTTCTTGGTCCGGACGATGACCGCCTTGACGACATCGCCCTTCTTGACGTTGCCGCCCGGGATCGCGTCCTTGACGGTCGCGACGATCACGTCGCCGAGACCGGCGTAGCGACGGCCGGAGCCGCCGAGCACGCGGATGGTGAGCAGCTCCTTGGCGCCGGTGTTGTCGGCGACCTTGACGCGGGATTCCTGCTGAAGCATGGCCTACTTCGCCTTCTCGAGGATCTCGACCAGACGCCACCGCTTGGTGGCCGAGGTCGGACGGGTCTCATTGATGAGGACGAGGTCGCCGATGCCGGCGCTGTTGGTCTCGTCGTGGGCCTTCACCTTGCTGGTGCGGCGGATGACCTTGCCGTACAGCGGGTGCTTCACGCGGTCCTCGACCTCAACGACGATGGTCTTCTCCATCTTGTCGCTGGTCACGTAGCCGCGGCGGGTCTTGCGGTAACCGCGGGCCTCGGCGTCGCGGACGTCGTGCGCCGCGTGCTCGTGTCCGGCGGCGACGGTCGCCTCGACCTTCGCCTCCGCCTTCGGGGCGGCGGCCGGCTTCTTGGCGGCGGGAGCCTTCTTGGCAGGCGCCTTCGCGGCGTCAGCCTTCTTCTCGGTGGCCTCAGCCATTACTTGCTCGCCTCCTCGGCGGTCTCGTCGGTCGCGACCTCGGCGGACGTCGTGTCCTCGGTCTCGGCCTTCTTCGATCCGCGCTTGGGCTTGGCCGGCACCTCGACGGCGACCGGAGTCGCCCGGATGCCGAGCTCGCGCTCACGGATCACGGTGTAGATGCGGGCGATGTCGCGCTTGACGGCGCGCAGACGCCCGTGGCTCTCGAGCTGACCGGTGGCCGACTGGAAGCGCAGGTTGAACAACTCCTCCTTGGCCTTCTTCAGCTCGTCGACCAGACGGTCGTTCTCGAAGGTGTCGAGCTCGACGGGTGCGAGCTCCTTGGATCCGATCGCCATCAGGCGTCGCCCTCCTCACGCTTGATGATGCGCGCCTTCAGCGGCAGCTTGTGGATCGCACGGAGGAGCGCCTCGCGGGCGAGCCCCTCCTCGACGCCGGCGACCTCGAAGAGGACGCGGCCCGGCTTGACGTTGGCGACCCACCACTCCGGCGAACCCTTACCAGAACCCATGCGGGTCTCGGCGGGCTTCTTGGTGAGCGGGCGGTCGGGGTAGATGTTGATCCACACCTTGCCGCCGCGCTTGATGTGACGGGTCATCGCGATACGCGCCGACTCGATCTGGCGGTTGGTCACGTACGCCGGCGTGAGGGCCTGGATGCCGTACTCGCCGAAGCTGACCTTGGTGCCACCGGTGGCGGCGCCATCCCGACCGGGGTGATGCTGCTTGCGGTGCTTGACCTTGCGGGGAATGAGCATGGTTACGCCTCGGCTCCTGCGGTGGCGGGCTGCTCGTTGCGCGGACCGCGGCCACGGCCGCCGTCACGACGCTCGGGGCGCGACGACTTCTGGGCCGCCTGCTCGCGAGCGAGCTCCTTGTTGGTGATGTCGCCCTTGTAGATCCAGACCTTCACGCCGATGCGGCCGAAGGTGGTGCGGGCCTCGTAGAAGCCGTAGTCGATGTTCGCGCGGAGCGTGTGCAGCGGCACGCGGCCCTCGCGGTAGAACTCCGACCGGCTCATCTCGGCGCCGCCGAGGCGGCCCGAGACCTGGATCCGGACGCCCTTGGCACCGGCGCGCTGCGCGCCCTGCAGACCCTTGCGCATCGCGCGGCGGAAGGCCACGCGGCCCGCGAGCTGCTCGGCGATGCCCTGCGCGACGAGCTGGGCCTCCGCCTCGGGGTTCTTCACCTCGAGGATGTTGAGCTGGATCTGCTTGGCGGTGAGCTTCTCGAGGTCGGCGCGGATCGCCTCGGCCTCGGCGCCGCGGCGACCGATCACGATGCCCGGACGGGCGGTGTGGATGTCGACGCGGACGCGGTCCCGCGTGCGCTCGATCTCGATCTTCGCGACACCGGCACGATCGAGACGCTTCGCCAGCAGGCGACGGATCTTGATGTCCTCGGCCACGTAGTCCGAGTAGCGCTGACCGGGCTTCGTCGAGTCGGAGAACCAGCGCGACGTGTGGTCGGTGGTGATGCCGAGGCGGAAGCCGTAGGGATTGACCTTGTGGCCCATTACTTGGCCTCTCCGATCTCATCGGGCGTCGCGAGCTCCACCGTGATGTGGCTCGTGCGCTTCATGATCTTGAATGCGCGGCCCTGGGCACGCGGCTGGAACCGCTTCAGGGTCGTGCCCTCGTCGACGAAGGCCCGGCGGATGACCAGGTCCTGCTCGTCGAGGAACGAATTGCTGGCGTCGGCCTTCACCCGCGCGTTGGCGATGGCGGAGGCGACCAGCTTGTAGACCGGCTCACTCGCCGACTGCGGCGCGAACTTCAGGATGGCCAGGGCCTCCTGGGCCTGCTTGCCACGGATCATGTCGACGACACGACGGGCCTTCTGCGGCGTGACGCGAATGTGCTTCACGCGGGCGATCGACTGGACCATCAGCGACGCCGTCCCTTCCGGTCATCCTTCTCATGGCCGCGGAAGGTGCGGGTCGGCGCGAACTCGCCGAGCTTGTGTCCGACCATCGTCTCGGTGACGAAGACGGGGATGTGCTTGCGACCGTCGTGCACCGCGATGGTGTGGCCGAGCATCGCCGGCACGATCATCGAACGGCGCGACCACGTGCGGATCACGTTCTTGGTGTTGGCCTCGTTCTGCGTCGCCACCTTGCGGAACAGGTGCTCGTCGACGAAGGGGCCCTTCTTCAGGCTGCGCGGCATTCTTCTCTACCCTTACTTGCGCTTCTTGCCGACGGTGCGACGACGGATGATGAGCTTGTCGCTCTCCTTGTTGGGGTGCCGGGTGCGACCCTCGGGCTGACCCCACGGGCTCACCGGGTGACGACCACCGGAGGTCTTGCCCTCACCACCACCGTGCGGGTGGTCGATCGGGTTCATGGCCACACCGCGGACGGTCGGGCGGATGCCCTTCCAGCGGTTGCGGCCGGCCTTGCCCCAGTTGATGTTCGACTGCTCGGCGTTGCCGACCTCGCCGATCGTCGCGCGGCAGCGCACGTCGACGTTGCGGACCTCGCCCGAGGGGAGGCGCAGCTGCGCGTACGGGCCGTCCTTGGCGACGAGACGGACGCTCGATCCGGCGGAGCGGGCCATCTTGGCGCCGCCGCCCGGCTTGAGCTCGATCGCGTGGATCACCGTGCCGACCGGGATGTTCTTGAGCGGCAGGTTGTTGCCCGGCTTGATGTCCGCACCCGGACCGCTCTCGACGATGTCGCCCTGGTTGAGCTTGTTCGGCGCGATGATGTAGCGCTTGGTGCCGTCCACGAAGTGCAGGAGCGCGATGCGCGCCGTGCGGTTCGGGTCGTACTCGATGTGCGCGACCTTGGCGTTGACGCCGTCCTTGTCGTTGCGCTTGAAGTCGATCACGCGGTACTGGCGCTTGTGCCCACCGCCGATGTGGCGGGTGGTGATGCGACCGGCGTTGTTGCGACCGCCCGTCTTGGGCAGCGGACGCAGCAGCGACTTCTCGGGCGTCGAGCGGGTGATCTCGGCGAAGTCGGCGACCGACGAGCCGCGACGACCCGGGGTCGTCGGCTTGTAGTTGCGAATGGCCATTGTTGTTCTCTCCCTAGCCCTTAGCCGACAGCCGTGAAGATGTCGATCGAGCCGGACTTGAGGGTGACGATCGCGCGCTTGGTGTCCTTGCGCCGACCGATGCCACGGCGGGTGCGCTGGGCCTTGCCCGTGCGATTGAGGGTGTTCACCGAGTCGACCTTGACGCCGAAGATCTTCTCGATCGCCAGCTTGATCTCGGTCTTGTTGGAGCGCGGGTCGACGAGGAAGGTGTACTTGCCCTCGTCGATGAGCCCGTAGCTCTTCTCGCTCACGACCGGCGACAGGATGATGTCGCGCGGGTCCTTGTTGTAGCCGCTCACTGGGCAGCCTCCTCGGTCTTGCTCTTGCTCGACACGAAGGCGTCGAACGCGGCCTTGGTGAAGATCACGTCGTCGCTCGTCACGACGTCGTACGCGTTCAGCTGGTCGGCGAAGAGCACGTGGATCTCCGGGAGGTTCCGCACGCTCTTGAAGCCCGCCTCGTCGCCGCGCTCGAGCACGACGAGCACGTTGCGCCCGGCACCCAGAGCGGCGAGCTGCGCGGCAGCCGCCTTGGTCGACGGCGTCTCGCCGCCGAGCACCGACACGACGTGCAGACGCTCGCCGCGGGCGCGGTCGCTCAGCAGGCCGAGCAGCGCCGAGGCGATCATCTTCTTGGGGGTGCGCTGCGCGTAGTCGCGCGGCACCGGCCCGTGGACGATGCCACCGCCGCGGTGCTCCGGAGCACGGACCGAGCCCTGACGGCTGCGACCGGTGCCCTTCTGCTTGAACGGCTTCACACCGGAGCCGGAGACCTCGCCGCGACCCTTGGTCGAGTGCGTGCCCTGGCGGGCGGCCGCGAGCTGCGCGGTCACCACCTGGTGGATCAGCGGGACGTTCGGGGTGACGTCGAAGAGCGCGGCGGGCAGCTCGACGGAGCCGCTCTTCTTGCCCTTCTCGTCGATGACGTCGACAGCAGCCATGGTCAGGCTCCCTTCACGGCGTTGCGGACGAAGACGATGCGGCCGCGCGCGCCGGGAACGGCGCCCTTGACCAGCA